>Ga0187858_10000367_pt1 | contig 57454 bp, 54 predicted proteins | sample June2016WEW_8_15_FD_133015 | JGI IMG/M metagenome (GOLD analysis project Ga0187858, IMG submission 133015) | Peatland microbial communities from SPRUCE experiment site at the Marcell Experimental Forest, Minnesota, USA - June2016WEW_8_150 | ecosystem: Environmental > Terrestrial > Soil >...
AGACCGGCCAGCAGGAGCGTTACGCGCCAGCGGATGACGCGACCAGCAGCCCGCTGGAGGAGATTTTTGCCCGCAGCTCGGCCGGCCGGGGAGGCGGCCGTCCGGGCAGTGCTGCCCGGCGGCCACCTCAGCAGCCTCAGCCTGCCCAGCCCGCCCAGCCGCCGGACAGCGGCCGCCTCGGCTTCGGAGCGATAGCCGGACTGGTGCTGATGGCCTTCCTGCTCGTCGTGGGCATCGGGATCTTCGTGGTCCGGAGCAGCGATCTGGGCGGTGCGGCCAGCCGGGTGTCGGCCACGGCCGGCCGGTCACCCCGAGCGGTCCGCACCGCGACACCGCGCGCCGAGCTGGCGCAGATGGGCGCGGTCATCGACCTGAGTGCCGGGGCGCGCAACACCGTCGTCAGCGCGACCGACGAGGTCACGGGCTGCAGTGCGGCCCCGCCCGCGGCCATCATCCGGATCCGGGAGGCGGTCAGCCGGCGCCGCAGCGCGGTCGACCGGCTCGCCGCGCTGGACGTGTCAGCCATCCCGTCAGGCGAGCTCATGCGGGACTATCTCCGCCGGGCGCTGCGGCTCTCCATCCTGGCGGACGACGAATTCATCGGCTGGATGCAAGACCTGGGGCAGGGGGGGCAGTGCCCGGTCAGCACCAGCGATAGCTCCTACCTGGCCGGCGTGCGGGCCTCGGACGAGGCGACCGTGGTCAAGCAGAAATTCGTGGCGCTCTGGAACCCGCTGGCCGCCCGCCTGGGACAGCCGACGTTCGGCCCGACCCAGATCTGAGGCCGGCTCGCCTCCAGCGTGACGCCGGCCCGGGCGCCGGTCCGGAACCGGATGCCGTCAGCCCGCGTCTAACCGGCACCGGGCGCCCGAACGGATCGCCCGGCAGAAGCCGGCCGGGAGGCGCGCGATGCGACCATCATGCTGGAGTGCCTGGCCGCGCACGCTGCTGGCCGTTGCCGCGATGACGTGCATCACGATCGCTGGCTGCGGCAGCGTGGCCGGGTCAGCCAGCCGCGGCAGCCTGGCTGGCGCTACCCGCCCGGCGGCGGAATCCGGCTCGGCGAGTTCCCCGGCGCCGGGCACGACCCGCCCGGGTCAGCTGCCCGGCACTCCGCCGGCCGGCTCGCGCGCCGAGGCGCTCGCCCTGGCCAGGCGGGAGCTGGGGCAGCTGCGGCTGCCGCCCGGAGCCCGGCGCACCGCGGTAGCGCAGCTGCCCGGCCAGCTGCGCGACCCCGATCTGTATGCGGGCGGCCAGGACTCGGCGGACCTGCACCTGCTGTTCGCCCTGCCGGAGTCGATGGCGGCCGCGGACGGCTTCCTGCTCGCGCACGCGCCCGCCGGCCTCCCGGTCTCCAGCCATGGCGAGGCAGGCAGCCGGCCTGGCGCGGACATGGAGAACGTGGGCTACTCGCCGCACTCGGTGCCGCCCGGCATCGACGCGGTCTACTTGCTGGCCAGCGTGGTGCCGGATGGCCGGGGCTCGCTGCTGCGCGCCGACGCCCAGGTGATCTGGTTCCCGCCGCGGTCAGTGGCCGAGTACGTGCGGGCGGCTCGCCTGCACGCGGTCACGATCACCGGTGCCAGCCTCAATCCGATTCCGCGCCAGGTCAGCCGGACTATCACCGCGCCGGCCGTGATAGCCGAGCTGGCCAGCCTGCTGAATGGCGAGCACGCGGCAGGTCAGCAGCTCGCCTCCTGCCCGCTTATCCAGGCCAGCTACGGCTTTGCCTTCCGCGCCGCCGCCGGGCTACCGCCAGTGCTGGTCGTCAGCACCTCCGGCTGCCTGCTCGACAGCGTCACGGCCGGCGGACGGGCGCAGCCCGCGCTGTGGGATCCGGGCAACGCGCTGCTTGCGGCCGGGAGCCGCCTGATCGGCGGCCAGCTGCGGCCGAACCCGCGGATCCCGCCATGCGGGATGCGGGAGATGATCTGCCTGCGGCCCGCCGCCGGCTGACTCAGGTGGCCGGGGCCAGGCGGCCGTACGAGGTGAGCGTGCGCAGCGCCTGGAGCGTGACGATTCCCCGCCATTCCAGCAGCGATGCCTCGCTCGGGGGCTGCCAGCTGACCGGCCAGCCGCCATCGGCCTGCTGGCTCCGCTCGAGCTGATCGAGGTGAGCGCTGATCTGCTCGTCGGTGAACAGCCGGCGCCAGCGCGAGTCGGCGGCCGGCGCGAGCTGCAGCGGCGTCAGGCCGTAGCCGGGGGCGCCGGGGTCCAGGTGCAGGCCGGGGACCTTGGCCAGCTGACCGGCCAGATCCGCGGCGCAGGCGTTGGCCCGGTCGCGGTCCGGCACGTGCTCCAGGAAGACAAGCACCTCGGCGAGCGTGTGCACGAAGTCCGTCGCGCCGCCTGACTCGATCTTCTCCCAGCAGTACCGGGTGGCCTGCTCCCGCCACGGATGCTCGACGCCGAGCTGGTAGAGCAGGCCCGCGAGCCCGGCGGTCGGATTGAGACCGGGCTGGTAGGTCCACTCGGTCCAGTGCTCGGCGCGGGGAAAGGACTCGATGACCGGGAAGGCCAGCGGAACGCCGCCGCCCGCTCCGGCCTCGGCGGCTGCGGCGGCGAGGAAGTCGCAGGCCCGCAGGACCATCTTGCGATCGGTGGCGCCGACCGTGGCCAGCGCCTGGAAGGCGGCCTCGACGTCAACCGGCAGACTGGCCGGGCAGCGCTTGTCCGGCTCGAGCGCGTGGCCGAAGCCGCCGTCGTCGTTCTGGTAGCCGCGCAGCGCGTCGATGACCCGGGACAGCGACTGGCCGAGGAAGCAGGCGGCGAACAGGCGGCGCTCGAGCAGCCGCGCCTGGCGGAGCAGGAAGAGATCCCCTGCGGCAAATGCGTTCTCCATGAGCCCCACGCTAGGCCGGCAGCTGGCTGGCCGTCTTGAACAGATCGGACGGCGCGCGCCCGGACAGGCGCCGGCACTCACGGACAAGGTGGGCGTGATCGGCATAGCCGGCCTCAGCGGCCACGGCGGCCAGGCTGGAGCCCGCAGCCGCCAGGCGCTGGGCCCGGCGGAACCGCAGGACGCGCTCCAGCATCTTGGGGCCGTAGCCCACCGCGGCGCAGCACCGCCGGTGCAGCCGGCGCTCGCCTGCCCCCAGGGCCCGTGCGGCCTCGCGGACGACCCGCGCGGACTCGGGCCCACGCTGCAGCCAGTCAACCAGCGAGCTCACCACCGGGTCAGCGGGGCGGGCTATCGCGGCGCGCGCTTCGACGGCGGCAGCCAGCGCTGCCGCCGCGGCGCGCACGTCCGGTGCCCGCTGCACGCGCTCTTGCAGGGCGTCCGCCGCCGGTCGTCCCCACAGGTCGGCCAGGGTCACCCGCTGATCAAGCAGTTCCGACGCCGGCGGGCCCAGGAAGCCCGGCGCCCGGCCCGGCCGGAACCGCAGGCCGGCGAACATCGTGCCGGGCCGCCAGGGCACCGGCACCGGTCCGGTGTCCGGGCCGGCCACGAACAGCGATGATCCATCCCAGATGACGTCGATGCAGGCGTCGGGCAGAACCAGGGCGTCGCGGGGATCCGCGGGGTCGGGCACTGCTGCCCACAGGCACGCGACGTCAGCAGCGAGCCGGGCCCCGGCACTCCATTCGCGGTAAGCAGACGGGCCATCATCCACCAGAGAACTGTGCCACGCCCCGCTGACAGAACGCGGCGCCGGGAGCGGTGCGGAGCCGCGCAGGCCCGTCGGCTGCCCCGCCCGTGACTGCCGTCCAGTGCATGCCCGGCCGGGCATCCGGGCTTCCTGCCGTGCTGGCCAGAGTCATCGCCGCGGCGCCCGATGATCAGTTGGCCTCGGCACGTTCCTTGAGAGCCTCGTTGACGCCCTGGAAGCTGGCCTCGGTGCTCGCGAAAGCCCTGCCGGAGAACGCCACCATGGCGCCGCTGAAGCTCTCGCTCTGGACCAGCCGGGTGCCGGTGCCCACCGGGCTCAGGGTGAAGCTGTGCTCGCCCGTCATGATGCCCGGCAGGCTGGAGGACCACCGCAGCTCGGCACCGGGCTCGGCAGCGACGATCCTGGGCTTGATAGTCATCATCCGGCCGCTGGCCGGATGGGCGCTGCGCAGCCTGATCCTCTTCCCGGCGATCACGTCGCCGGACGCCTCACGGAACAGCGGGTTCCACTCCCGGTAGCGACTCAGGTCGGTGAGGATCGCCCACACCGCCATCGGCGAGGCGTCGATGTAAATGGTCGCGCTCACGGTCTTCACAGCTGTCCTGCCTCCCGGCTCGGTTACCGGCGACACCGCGCCGGGCAGCGCGGCGCTTTCTTGCTGGCCTGCCGTTATCCCGGCGGATGCAGGCTACGGGTGCGGACGCGCCCGCGGGGCGGCGGGGGCCGGGGGATCGGCGTAGCCGTGAGCGTAGGCGTAGCGCGTGGCCTGTGCCCGGTCCCGGGACCCGGTCTTGGCGAAGATCCGGTTGACGTGCGTCTTGACCGTGGCCTCGCTGACGAACAGGATCCGCGCGATCGCGCGGTTGGACTCGCCGGCCGCGATCAGGCGCAGCACCTCCGATTCGCGCGGGGTCAGGCGGCCCGCGTCCTGCTCGGCCTGCTCGGCCCGCAGCATCGAGCCGCGCCGGGTCACGCCCAGGATCCACATGCCGGCGATGGCGGCTGCGTAGCCGAACAAGTCCCCGGTCGACGCGCCGGTGGCCAGCGCGGCGGCGAGGAAGGCCGCCAGCGTCTCCGTGCTGATGCCCAGGGACAGATCAGCGCGCAGGTGCTCGCCTGCGCTGAAGGTCACGATGCAGCAGACCGCGATGGCCGCGCTGTTGGGCGACAGCCCCGTGAGCGCGCCGCCGGCTGCACCGAGGACGATCAGGTCGGCCACTCGCAGCCGGTAGCTGCGCTCAGCGAGCATCCAGGTGATCCAGCCGATGGCCGCGATCACGAGCGTGACCGCGATCGCCAGGCCGCGGCTCCCGGCTGTCCACGGATGCGGCTGGGCAAAGCACACCGCGACCAGCGCGACCGCCACGACAGCGGCCCGGAACAGGTACATCGCATGAGACACGTCCGCCATCCGGGCGGGCAGTGCCTGGTCCTGGCGGCTCGCGGCCAGCTTGCGTCCGACGAGAAAGAGGAACACGCACTCTCCTGGCAGGCCGGGCGGGAGCAGCGTTCCTGCCGGTAATTCCGGACGGCCGGTACCACGGTATCTGGCAGCCCGGGCCGGCGGCCAGGCTGATCTCACGGCGACGTCGCTGTCTCCACCCGGCCTCCACCCGGGATCAAGCCGCGGGCCGGCGCGCGTGTCCCGCGGCGGCGCCTAGCGTGGCAGCCGTCAGCTCACCCGCCCGTCAGGCTGTCTCATTCAGGAGATCCCGTGCCCGCCAGCGTCTGGATTCTCAACCTCGTCATCCTCGCCGTGGTGCTGTCGGCCGACCTCGGCCGGCGCAAGGTCACCCCGATGCGGCTGCTGCGCCCGGTGATCGCCGCCGCCGTCATCATCCCGTTCTTCTTCAAAGGCGCTGCCTCCTCCGGGAGCGGCCTGGCGCTGGAGATCGCGGGCGCGGCCGCGGGGCTGGCCCTCGGCGTCCTGGCCGCCACGGCGATCAGCGTTGGCCACGACGGCCAGGCCGGCCGCGCCATCTCGCGCGCGGCACTGCCGTATGCCGCCGTCTGGGTCGCCGTCACGGCCGGCCGCATCTACTTCACCTACGGCGCCAGCCACGTGTTCGGCGCCCAGCTCGGCAGCTGGATGGCGGCTAACCAGGTCACCGTGGGCGCCCTCACTGACAGCCTCATCTTCCTGTCCCTGGCCATGCTGCTCGGCCGCACCGGGATCCTGGCCGCCAAGGCCAGGGCGGCGACAGCCAGGGCCGCAGGGGCCGGGGCTCCCGCCGAGCGTGCGGACGCGACCGCGGTCAGCCCCGAGTGACCGCCCGGCCCGGAGGAGGTGATAGCGATGATCTACCTGATCACGAAGCTCATCAGGCGGCTGAAGCGCCAGGGCGGCAGCTGAGGGCCGGACTCCGCAGCCGCCGTTGCGATCCGCCCGGATCGGTGGTCCACCATGCAGGGGCGGGCACGACGGCGGCCGGGCTGCGCGCCGTGCTAAGCCGCTGGACCGTTCGTGCTGCGCCGAGCCTGGCTGGCTAGCGCTAGCCCTTGACGTAGGCGAGCTTCTCGGTGACCTTGCCGTCCGCGACGGTGATGACATCGACGCCGCGGACGTGGCCGCCGTCCCAGTCATAGCGCCAGCGCTGCACGATGCGAGATCCCGCCGTGAACGAGTCCTCGACGGTGAAGCGGCTCAAGCGGTCGTCGAAGATCGGCTTCCAGGCCGCGGCGATGGCCGCGTGGCCGACGAAGCGCTGCCCGTCCGGGCCGGGCGAGGTCGACTCGAACACGCAGTCGTCACTGGTCAGGGCCAGCGCCGCGGGGAGGTCGTGGTCGTTCCACGCCGCGTTGAACCGGCCGACGACGGCGGCCGGCTCAACGGCGGCCTGGCTGATGCTGCTCATGCCAGGGCAGGCTCGGCTGCTTGCAGCGCGCCGCGGAGCATCTCCCGCAGTTCCGGGGTGTCCTGGTGGCCGTGCCTGGTGACAGCGTGCGCCGCCGCGGCGTCGAGGACCTCGTCCTCGGTGCCGGCGATGGTGAGCGTGCAGCCGATGTCGTTGGGCACTGCGCGGCAGTCGATCATCTTGCGGGCCATGATGGCCTCCCTCGGGTTGAGCCGGGGCTGGTCCCCGGCTGCGGTGTGACCTGTCGGTGAGTCAGCGGCCGTAATTACCCGCGCCGAACCAGTCGACGGTGACCGCGGGCTCGTCGCCGGCAACCCGGGCGTGGTGGCCGGCCGGCAGCGCTGTCACGTCTCCGGGGCCGGCGACGAACACGGCGCCGTCATCCATCCGGATCGCCAGCTGCCCGCTGACGTGGTTCTCCAGTAGACTTACTAACCAATAGGTCAAAGTCTGACTTACTGATAGGTCAGTGGTCAAGGGCTGCGGAGGATTAGATGGCGGCACGGCGCGGGCCGGACGATGCGGGCACGGCAGCCAGGATCCTGGACGTTGCCGAGGGACTGGTCCAGGTCCGCGGCTTCAACGGCTTCAGCTATGCCGACATCGCGGCCGAGCTGCAGATCACTAAGGCCGCCCTGCACTACCATTTCGCCACCAAGGCCGATCTCGGCGAGGCGCTCATCGCCCGGTATGCCGCGCGGTTCGCCGAGGCCCTCTCGGCGGCCGGATCCGCTGGCGCAGCCGCCAGCGCAAGGCTGGCCGCCTACGCGGATGTCTACCTGCGCGTGCTGAGCGACCGCAAGATGTGCCTGTGCGGCATGCTCGCGGCCGAGTACCAGACCCTCCCGCGGCCCATGCAGGACGCCGTGATCGGTTTCTTCGACCAGAACGAGAGCTGGCTGGAGCAGGTCCTGGAACTGGGCCGGGAAGACGGCACCCTGGAGTTCGCCGGCTCCGCCCGCGACACCGCCCGCATGATCGTGGCCAGCCTGGAAGGAGCCATGCTCGTCGCCCGCCCGTACGGCGACATCGCGCGGTTCCAGGCCGCCTCGGCAAATCTGCTGGCTGGCCTGGCGCCCTCCGGCGGCCAGGCCGGGCCGGCCGGGCCGCTCCTGGCTGCTTCCCAGCCCGCCTGACGGCACGATTCCGCCCGGCGCGCAGCGTCGCCCCGATCATCCGAGCCGGTACCGTGCAGGGGTGAGCATGCCGCGCGGGACGCTGGCCGGGCAACTGGCGGCGCTGGGCTTCGCCGACACCGGACGGGCCCAGCGGCTGCTCTTCGAGGAACTCGGGCTCGACGCGGAGGGGGCCGACGTGCCGCTGGTCGAGGCGCTGGCCGCGGCCGCTGATCCGGACCTGGCCCTGGCCAGCCTGGCCAGGATGGCGCCCGGCCCGGCGCTGCGTGCCGCCCTGCATGACGATCTGCACCTGCGCGACCGGCTGATCAGCGTGCTCGGCGTCAGCGCGGCACTGGGTGATCACCTGGCCCGGCATCGTGACGACTGGCAGCTGCTCGCCGGCCCGGAGGCGCTGGCCCGCCCGTCGGGCCCCCGGCTGCGGGCCGAGCTGCTGGCCGCTGTCGGCGCAGGCACCGATTCGGGAGCAGAAGCCGGCCAGGCGGCGATCCGCGCCGCGGCAGCGGCCGGCCCCGGCGCTGGCGGGGCCAACGGCGCGGGCTCGGCCGCCGACAGGGGCGGCCCGGAGGCGCCGGTGGCAGACCGGGAGCGGCTGGGCGGGCGGGACCCGGCGACGCAGCTGCGGACCGCCTACCGGCGGCGGCTGCTGCGGCTGGCGGCCAGGGACCTGACCGGAGCCGAGCCCATCGAGGCGGTGATGGCCGAGCTGGCCGACCTGGCCACCGCGGCGCTGGAGGGCGCGCTCGCCATTGCGCGGGCCGACCTTCCGGCCGGCCCGGTCGGCCCGGCGGCCTGCCGCCTGGCGGTGATCGCCATGGGCAAGTGCGGCGGCCGGGAGCTGAACTACGCCAGCGACGTCGACGTGATCTTCGTGGCCGAGCCGGCCTCGGCGGACGAGGATGAGTCGGCGGCGCTGCGCACGGCCACCATGCTGGCCAGCGGCATGATCCGGGTCTGCTCGCATGCCGCGCCGGAAGGCGCCCTGTTCCCGGTCGACCCGAATCTGCGGCCGGAGGGCCGCAGCGGCCCGCTGGTGCGGACGCTGGCCAGTCACGTGGCCTACTACGAGCGGTGGGCGAAGACGTGGGAGTTCCAGGCCCTGCTGAAGGCACGGCCGGCCGCCGGCGACAGCGAGCTCGGGGCTGCTTACGTGGCGGCGCTGGAGCCGATGGTGTGGCAGGCGGCCCAGCGCGATGACTTCGTGACCGACGTGCAGGCCATGCGGCGCCGGGTCATCGGCAGCCTGCCGCCCGATGAGGCGGGCCGGGAGCTGAAGCTCGGGCCCGGCGGCCTGCGGGACATCGAGTTCGCGGTGCAGCTGCTTCAGCTGGTGCACGGCCGGGCCGATCCGGCCCTGCGCGTGCCCAGCACGCTGGAGGCGCTGGCCGCGCTGGCCGCCGGCGGGTACGTGGGGCGGGCTGATGCAGCCAGCCTGGGCGCCGCCTACCGCTTCCTGCGCGGCGTCGAGCACCTGCTGCAGCTGCGCCAGCTGCGGCGCACGCACATGCTGCCGGAGGACCCGGCGGTGCTTCGCCAGCTGGGCCGGGCGCTGCCGCGGATGCGGCTCGGCAGTGACGCCGCGGCAGCGGCCGCGGGGCCCGACGGTGCCGCGGCCGGCCTGGCGGGCTCCGCGCCCGGCCCGGGCAGGGCCTGGACTGGCGCGGGCAGCGTACTGGCGGGCAGCAGTGCCAGGACTGGCGTCGGCCCTGGCCGGCCAGACCCGGCGGATGAGTTCACCGCCCGCTGGCGGCGGCACGCCAGCCAGGTCAGGCAGCTGCACGAGAAGCTGTTCTACCGGCCGCTGCTGGGTGCCGTCGCGCAGCTGCCCGGCACCGCCGTCCGGCTTACTCCGGCCGCGGCGGCTGAGCGGCTGGAAGCACTCGGCTATATCGACCCGGCCGGGGCGCTGCGGCACATCGAGGTCCTCAGCTCCGGCGTGTCCAGGAAGGCGGCCATCCAGCGCACCCTGCTGCCGGTGCTGCTCGGCTGGTTCGCCGACGCACCGCAGCCGGATGCGGGGCTGCTTGCCTTCCGGCAGGTCAGCGAGGCTCTCGGCGGCTCGCCGTGGTACCTGCGGCTGCTGCGTGACAACATGATCGTGGCGCAGCGGATGGCCAGGGTGCTGGCCTCCAGCCGGTACGCGACCGGCCTGCTGCTGCGCGCGCCGGAAGCCGTCGCGATGCTCGGCAGCGATGCCGAGCTCGCTCCGGTTCCGCTCGGCGGGCTGCGCGCCGAGGCGATGGCCGCCGTCGGCCGGCACGACGACCTGACCGACGCGGTGCGGGCCGTCCTGGCGATCCGGCGCCGGGAGCTGCTGCGCACGGCGATGGCGGACGTGCTGAATCTCGCCGGTGCCGAGGACGTCGGCGCGGCGCTGACCACCGTGGCTGTGGTGACGATCGAGGCGGCGCTGCAGGCCGTGATGCGGGACTTCGAGCGGCGCAGCGGCCCGCTGCCGACCAGGCTCGCGGTGATCGCCATGGGCAGGCTGGGCGGTCAGGAGATGGGCTACGCGAGCGACGCGGACGTGCTGTTCGTGCACGACCCGCGGCCGGGAGCCGGCGAGGAGGCGGCAACCCGCGCTGCGCACGCGGTGGCCGAGGAGCTGCGCGCCGTGCTGGGCCAGCCGGGAGCCGATCCGGTCCTCCATCTGGACGCAGGCCTGCGGCCCGAGGGACGGCAGGGGCCGCTCGTTCGCACCCTTGCCTCCTATCGCGCCTACTACCGGCGGTGGTCGTTGCCGTGGGAGGCGCAGGCGCTGCTGCGGGCCCGGCCGGCCGCCGGGGACCGCGAGCTGGGGGAGGCATTCCTGGCCATCGCGGACGAGTTCAGGCACCCGGCCGGGGGAATCGACGAGGCTTCCGTTCGGGAAATAAGGCGGATTAAGGCGCGGATGGAGGCCGAGCGGATGCCGCGGGGCATCGAGCCCGCCCTGCACCTGAAGTTTGGCCCCGGCGGTCTGACGGACGTGGAGTGGGTGGTCCAGCTGCTGCAGCTCCGGCATGCCGGCGCGATGCCGGAGCTGCGCACGACGCGCACGCTCGGCGCGCTGGGGGCCGCGGTGGGGGCCGGGCTGATGAGCGCGGCTGACGGTGATGCCCTCACCGCCGCCTGGCTGCTCGCCACCCGGATCAGGGATGCCGTCATGCTGGCCAGGGGCCGCGCCTCGGACACCCTGCCGACCGCGGTCCCCGAGCTGTCCGCCGTCGCCCGGCTGCTCGGCTACCCGCCTGACGGCTATCAGGAACTGGCCGAGGACTGGCGGCGGGCCGCCCGGCGGGCCAGGGCCGTGATGGAGCGGCTGTTCTACGGCTGAGCGCCGCCCGCCGGGCGCACGCGGGACGGACCTGGCGCTCCCGCTGGTACCGCAGTAGGGGGACGGGACGGCTGGTTCCGCCGCGGCCGGCGACGACGCGCCTTGCGGAGGGCCGGGCGGTCCTGAACGCGAGAGTCCGGCGAGCCGCCATGCGCCACGGCCGCAGGCATGCCGCTGGTCCCGGAAAGTTGCGGCCCCGCCAGGTGCGCAACCCGGGCGGGGCCCGATCCGACAGGAAGGTATCAGGATCACTACTGATAATAGCGCACTAGCAACCCATTGTCGTTAGTAAGTAGCGTTCGGTAGCGATCGGTTCCTAGCGGATCATCTCCGGCACAGCGGGCCGCGCCGGGCCAGGCTGACCGTTAGACCGCGGCCGGCTGGCGCCATTGCTCGACGAAGCGCCGCAGCTGCTGCCGTCCTTGCAGGCCGCATTTGGCGTAGATGTTGCCGAGGTGGTAACCGGGCCGTGTGAACCGGGCTTTCCGTGCTGGCGGTGTCCTCGCCGCGCTGGTAGATCCGCCCGGCCTCCTCGGGGGGTGCCCCGCTGCTCCGCCAGCCATCCTGCCAGCCACGCCAGGGCCGACTGCAAGTACGTGACCTGGCCGTTCTCGGCCGCCAGCGCCAGGTGGAAGTAGGCGCGCAGGCCAAGGGTGAGGGTAGCGCCCCGACATCCGCGAGCTCCGCTGTCCGGCCAGCGAAAAGATCGAGCGGTGTCTGCCGGTCCTGCACACGCCCACCTCGCTCTTGGCTGTGACGTCGGCAATCCGGACAATGAGAGCGTAGCCGTTGGCAAACCGGCATCCATTCTCGATCTCGGTGGTCCAGAACGCCACGCCTGTGGATACAAGCGGGGGAACCTTCCTGGGTGAACTGCGGAGTCTCTCTAGGGACTGGGATCTCGACACCGCCGAGAGTGGAATGCGTCCGCACATTGAGAAAGGGAGATCCACCATGACCATCCAGTCCCACCCGGCTGCCTCTGCGCCGCGCATGGAGGGGGCGGCGGCTTCGCCGTACACGCCGCCCTTCTCGGTACAGGGCAGCTGCGTGCTGAGCGAGGATTACTTCCTCACCGATCAGCTGATCATCAACCCTGGCGACCTGGTCCGGCCGTTCATCCAGTCGGACGGCACGGTGGAAGCGCTCGTCGTGACCGGCGGGAATCTGGGGTACCTGAAGCGCGATCCGGCGGCGACCAGCGGCTGGACGTACGTCTTGCTGAGCGGGGACCCGAACACCTCCATCCCGAACGAGATCACCGACGTGGCGGTGGGGACGGACGGCAGCGGGAACGTGATGGGCGTCTTCGTCACGCCATCGGGGGATACCGAGCAGCCGGTCATGATCGGACCGCTGAACTTCGACACCACGACCGGCACCTGGAGCACGGTCGGTGACGCCGACTTCTGGGTGCAGACCGTCGAGCTGAGCCCGCTGCGGGCCGGGCTGGATCCCGCCGGGGGCATCCCGTACTTCTACGCGCGGGACACGTCCGGCAACTTCTCGCTGTACCTGCCGTCGGGGGACGGTACCGGCTTCGACGTCGAGCCGCTGTCGGGCCCGGGCGTCACCGGCATCACCGACGCGTGGGTCATGTGGACCTCGTCGGCGTGGAATGGCGCGGAGTGGGCGGCCGGCATCGTGCTGGCCGACTCCGGCGGCACCATCACCTGGTACCAGCAAGACGGTCAGTACTCCGTCAGCACCAGCGGGGGCCAGCTGGAGGGCCAGGGCGCGCTGCTGTGGGTGGGCTGGCCCCCCGCCGGCCTGTCGTGGTCCTCGCCCGGCTACGCCTATCAGGATGCACACGGCGACATCTGGTTTGCCACGCCGGTCAGCGAGACGCTCGGCCCGGCGGACATCGGATCGGCCGGATCGGCGCTGGGGCCGGACAAGGTCGCCGTGTGGCAGGACGCCGGCCTGTTCAGCTTCGCCATGCTGGTCGGCGATACCGTCAATGTCGTCACCGAGTACGGCGACCCGGCCGCGGTCCCGCTCGACGTCGCCGGCCCGATCCCGCTGCAGCCGGACGTGACGGCGGTGTACAGCGCGCCGGCCGATGCCACGGCGGGCACGCTGTTCGTGGTGCTGGCCGATGCGACCCTGAACGTGCTGGCCAGGGACCCGGCCACGGGCTGGTCGCTGGTCCCGGTCCAGCAGGACAGTGCCACGCTGCAGGAACTGGACAGCTGGCGGGTGCAGCTGTCGGTCACCGACGCCAACGGCGCCGCGGTGGCGGGCGCGGCGGTGACCGTCGGCGCCGACCGGCCGGCCGGCACCTGGCAGGCCAGTGGCAGCACGCTGCTGGGGCCGGGCAACCCGGCCACGTTCACCACCAGCTCCTACGGCCGGGTCACCTTCGCTACCCCGGCGGTCGAGCTGGACGCCCCCCAGCTGACCGTCCAGGTCGTCTCCGATGACGACGCAGGCGATGACAGCGCCCCGGCCATGGTCAGCCCGGACGCGGACGTGCACGCGTACCTGGCCGGCGCTGCGCCGCTGAATGACATGGAATCGCTGTCCGGCAGCTCGCTGGTGGCCGCGCGCAAGGCCGACGGCACCCCGCTGTGCCCGGGGCTGGCCGGCCTGTCCGGCGACGATCAGGCCAACGCGGCGAGCGCGGTGGTCTCGGCGATTAACCAGTGCGTCAAGGCCGGGCAGGGAGCCACCCCTGGTCCGGACGATGCCAAGTCGTGGACCCTGGACCTGTCCGGAGCCGTGCCCGCCTACACCAGTTCCCCCGCGCCGGGCGGCGTGCAGGCGCCGCTGCTGGCCGACCCGGACCGGCTGCAGTCGCTGTCCGGCTGGTGGGACACCGTCAAGAACGACGCTGAGTCCTTCTTCCACGCCGTGCGGCACGACGCCATCCAGGTCGCGACCTGCACCGCGAACTGGGTCCAGGACGAGGCCACTGGCGCCTGGAACTGGGCCATCAGCCTGGCCGTCACCGTGGAGGACGAGATCATCGGCACGGCCGATTACGTGATCACCGACATGAGGTCGGCCATCCACGCCGTCACCGGGTTCTTCCAGAAGCTCGGCGCCGAGATCGGCGATGTCATCACCTGGCTGCGGCAGAACATCGGCGAGCTGATCCAGCAGGCCGGGCAGAACGCCCAGATGGTCCAGACCTGGCTGACGCAGCTGCCCCTGACCGTCAATGGCAAGCTGACCGAATTCGGCCAGATAGCGGAGGGTTTCTTCGCGAACCTGGAGGACGCCATCGACCAGAAGATCGACGCGATCGTGATGCCTGGCGTGGCTCAGGTGACCTTCGGCAGCGCGGTGCCCAGCCCGCCGTCAGGGGCCTTCGACATGGTGAAGTACCTCGGCGGCGTCCAGCACAACTGGCTGCTGGACAAGATCGAGTCCTTCTTCGCCAGCGACACCCCGGCCGAGGTGAACGCCGACCTGCAGCAGGCCCTCACCCAGCTGGCCACCGCGCTGCAGGACGGCCTGCAATTCGTGACCGACATCGGTGCCCTGCTGTGGAACGGGAGCGGGACCGTGAGCGGGCTGAATGACCTGTTCGCGAGCGGCGACTCCTATAACGGGGGGCAGCTGGCCCAGCTTGTCGCGCTGCTCAAGCAGGCCGTGCACGATCTGCTGGCCTTCGCCGACGCGCTGGTCCAGGCGCTCATCGACCTGGGCCAGGCCGCCATGAGCCAGCTGAGCGCCATGCTCTCGCACGGGTTCGAGGAGATCCCGCTGGTCGGGCAGGTGCTGAAGCGCTTCGGCGTCGAGACCACGATGAACGTCGGACACCTGGTCAGCCTGGTCCTGATGTACCCCGCCACGCTGGCCAGCCGGATCATCAGCGGCTCCGGCAGCACGCTGTTCCCCGCCGGCACCGGCCAGGACAGCGAGCTCGGGGTGGCCGCGCAGCCGAACTGGGCGTTCGGGCTGGGGCTGTCCGCCGCGATCGGCCAGGGCATCTGGGGGGCCGCCGACGCGGTCGGCGACCTGTCCCGGGTCGTGGGCAAGGAGCCGTCCGGCATCATCGGCTGGATCGACATCGCTTCCCCCCTGGTCCTGGCCATCCTGGAATGGCCTGGCGCGCCGAACGAGGACGGGAGCACCGCGCCGCCGTTCGCCAACGCCATCGACGGCTCCGGCCCCGACGGCGCGATGATCTGGCCGAACTGGCTGCTCGGGCTGGTGCCGCCGGTCGTCGGGCTGTGCGGCCAGTTCGCCGACTACCAGCCGCCCGGCCTGGAGGCCGGGGGCGACGCGCCGGAGGAGTGGCCCGAGATCGGCCAGTACTTCACCATGGCCTCCGCCATCGCATCCACCGTCCTCGGCAGCATCTACAACTTCCAGACCGATCAGTCCGCTGAAACCGAGGCCGCGGGCATCCTCGGCAACGTCTCCAACATCATCGCCCCGTTCGCCACCAAGGAACTCGCCGAGACCACCGAGGGCGGATCCGAGATCATCAAGTTCTTCATCGACTACCTCGGCAACCTGGGCGCCGCGGGCTGCATGGGAGCGGCACTCGAAGCATGAGGCAATCCGGCGCGGACCACGGCGACCGGTCGGACCTGCACCTTCGGGAACCTGGTGCGCTAAGGAGTGCCCGACACTGACACGCCGAAGCCGGGCCCGTCCGCAAGGGCGGGCCCGGCTTCGGGTCTTGCCTGGGTCCAATCAGCGGCACTGATCTCGCTACACGTCGTAGTACAGCTCGAACTCGTGCGGGTGCGGGCGCAGCCGGAGCGGGTCGATCTCGTTGGCGCGCTTGTATTCCAGCCAGGTCTCGATCAGGTCGGGCGTGAAGACGCCGCCCTCCAGCAGGTAGTCCTGGTCGGCCTCCAGGTGCTCCAGCACCCGCTCCAGCGATCCGGGCACCTGCGGGATCGCCCTGGCCTCATCGGGCGGCAGCTCGTAGAGGTCCTTGTCGACCGGCTCCGGCGGCTCGATCTTGTTCTTGATCCCGTCGATGCCCGCCATCATCATGGCCGAGAAGGCCAGGTACGGGTTGGCCGACGGGTCGGGCACCCGGAACTCCAGCCGCTTGGCCTTCGGGTTCGGGCCGGTAATCGGGATGCGGACGCAGGCCGACCTGTTGCGCTGCGAGTACACGAGGTTGACCGGCGCCTCGAAGCCTGGCACCAGCCGGTGGTAGGAGTTCATGGTCGGGTTGGTGAAGGCCAGCAGGGACGGCGCGTGCTTCAGCAGCCCGCCCACGTAGTAGCGGCCGACATCGGAGAGTCCCGCGTAGCCCACCTCGTCGTAGAACAGCGGGCTGCCGTCCTTCCAGAGGCTCTGATGGCAGTGCATGCCGGAGCCGTTGTCGCCGAACAGCGGCTTGGGCATGAAGGTCACGGTCTTGCCCGCCGCCCTAGCCACGCTCTTGACCACGTACTTGTAGAGCATCAGCTTGTCGGCCATGGTCAGCAGCGTGTCGAACCTGATGTCGATCTCGGCCTGCCCGGCGGTGCCGACCTCGTGGTGCTGCATCTCCACCTGGATGCCGCACTCGATCAGCGCCCGGACCATCTCCGACCGCAGGTCGGTGTAGTGGTCCATCGGCGGGACCGGGAAGTAGCCGCCCTTGTACCTCGGCTTGTAGCCGAGGTTGCCGCCCGGCTCGTCGCGGCCGGTGTTCCACGCGCCCTCGATCGAGTCAATGTGGTAGTAGCCCTCGTTCGCGCTGGTCTCGTAGCGCGCCGAGTCGAAGATGTAGAACTCGGCCTCGGGGCCGAAGAAGGCGGCGTCGGCGATCCCGCTGCCGCGCAGGTAGTCCTCGGCCTTCCTGGCGATGTTCCGCGGGTCGCGGGTGTACGGCTCGCCGGTCAGCGGGTCGTGCACGAAGAACGTCAGGTTCAGGGTCTTATGCTGACGGAACGGGTCAAGGACCGCCGTCGTCGCATCCGGCAGCAGCAGCATGTCCGACTCGTGGATCTCCTGGAACCCGCGGATCGAGGAGCCGTCGAACATCAGGCCATCGCTGAATACCTTGTCATCAAAGGACTCCGCCGGGACCGTGAAGTGCTGCACCGTGCCGGGCAGGTCGCAGAACCTGACGTCTACGAACTGCACCCCCTCGGCCTCGATGAATCGAAGGACCTCATCGCCGCTCTTGAACATCAGTTCTCCTCATCGGTGTGCCGCCGCCGGTTGCGCCGGCCGCCCTGCGCGGTTGTGAGGCTAGTAGCCGGCCGTTTCCATGCCATGTCTTCAGTGTTTCGCCCGTGTTACGCAGCCCCCCGGCTCGGCCGCCCCCTTGGCCCTCCAGCATGCCAAACGGCAGCCAGCCGCCGGTCAGCGCGGTCCGCCCAGCCGATACGGTGGTCATGTGAGCGACGGAAACTGGGCGGAGTCGGGTGCGCCCGGCCGGCCCGGCCAGCCCGGCCCGGCCGCCGAGGACGGCGCCCGGACCTATCCGGGCGAGCGGCTCGGGCTGCCCGAGGAGGGCCCGGGGTCCGTGGCCGCGGTGGGCCGCCGCATCGGCGCGCTGGTCGTCGACTGGCTGCTCTGCGAGCTCATCGCCACCTGGGCCTTTCACTCGCAGTACTGGACCATCGTGGTGTTCGCCGTAGAGGTCTACCTCCTGACCGCGCTGACCGGGTTCACGGTTGGCAAGCGGCTGTTCGGGATCAGGGTCGCCCGGCTGGACGGTAAGCCGGTGGGCCTGTTCCGGTCGGCCGTCCGGACCGTGCTGCTGCTTGCCCTGATCCCGCCGCTGGTGTTCGACCGCGACCTGCGGGGCCTGCACGACAAGGCGGCGAACACCGTTGTCATCCGGATCTGAGTCATCCGGACCTGAGTCATCCGGACCTGAGACGGGCCCGGTGGTGATGGGCGCCGGGGCGGCCGGGGCCGTGCTGGCGGCCGCCTCCTGCACCGTGTTCCTGGGTCTCGACGGCCCGGCGGCCCGGCGGCAGGCCCGGCGGCCCGGTGCCGGCCCTGCGGCAGGCTGCGGGGCAAGCTGGTGATCAAGCTCTCCCGCGCAGCAACGTCGATGCGCATCTGCTGCTGAAACAGGCGCAGCAGCTGCGCATCCATGACGTTCCTCACCGGGCCGCGCAGGCGGAAAGCGCAGGGCGGGGAGCTGAGAGGCGCAGGCACTGAGCTGAGCGGCCGGGAGAACCGGAGGACCGGAGGGCGAGGCCGCGCGCCGCGGCGCGCGGCCGCGTGCCGTGCCGCGGCGCGAGGCCGCGTGCCGCGGCGCTAGCGGATCTTGGGCCGGGGCGGCTTGGGCATCCGGCCGGTGCGCGGGACCGGGCCCTTGGGCATCTGCAGCGACTGCGGCAGGGCCTTCAGCCGGTAGTTGAGGTCAGCGATGGCCGGTCCCTTGAGGTTGCGCGGCAGCTTCATGATGTGCTTCTGCAGCTGCCGGATGGGGACCTGCCCCTCCGCGTCGCCCACCTGGATGTCGTAGATCGGGATGTCATAGGCGACGCGGGAGACCCGCTTCTTCTCGGCGGCGAGCAGGCTGCCGAGCCTGGTCGGCGAGCCCTCCCCGACCAGGACGACGCCCGGCCGGCCGACGGCTCGGTGCACGATGTCCATGTTCCGGTTGGCCGCGATGGCGGGCGTGACCGTCCAGTTGCCCCGCATGCTCTGCAGGATGGCCGCGGCGGCACCCGGCTGGCCGGCGATGGCCGCGTACTGCGCGGACTGCGCGAACCGGCCGAAAAGGATCATCGCGCCCAGGATCCCGAGCAGCACGCCGAGCGGGATGAGGAATCCCGCGGTGCCAGTCAGCAGCCCGACGACAACGCAGATGACGATGATTCCGAGGCCCGTCCCGGCCACGATCGGCAGCGCCCTGGGGTTGGTCTTGCGGACGATGCCCGCGACCATGCTGAGCTGCTTGAGCCGGCCGGGGGAGTCAGCGTCAGACGCGGCCTTCTTGGTCGCGGTCGCGCCGGGCTTATTCACCATGCACGTGAGGATACGAGCATGGGACACCCTGCGCGAAACGTGCCCCGGGTTAGCGTGATCACCCGGCCGGCGCGCGTACCTCGGGGGCCTGCGCCCGCTGCTCCATGGCCTGCCGGTACAGCCGGCCCGCGCGGTAGGAGGACCGGACCAGCGGCCCGGCCATGACGCCGGCGAAGCCGAGCTCGAGTGCCTCCTCGCCGATCTCGTCGAACTCCGCGGGCGGCACCCACCGCTCAATCGGGTGGTGCCGCGCCGAGGGCCGCAGGTACTGGGTGATCGTCAGCAGGTCGCACCCGGCGGCGCGCAGGTCCGCCATGGCCTGGCTGATCTCTGGCCGCTCCTCGCCCATGCCGAGAATCAGGTTGGACTTGGTGACCAGCCCGGCCGCGCGGGCCTGGCCGAGCACGTCCAGCGATCGCTCGTAGCGGAAGCCGGGACGGATCCGCCGGAAGATCCGGGGGACCGTCTCGATGTTGTGGGCCAGCACCTCGGGAGCCGCGGCGAAGACCTCGGCCAGCTGCTCGGGCCTGGCGTTGAAGTCCGGGATCAGCAGCTCGACGCCGCAGCCGGCAACGGCCTGGTGGATCTCCCGGCAGGTCTGGGCGTAGAGCCAGGCGCCGCCATCGGCCAGGTCGTCGCGGGCCACGCCGGTCACCGTGGCGTAACGCAGGCCCATCGTGGCCACTGACTCAGCCACCCGGCGCGGCTCGTCGGTGTCCAGCGGGCCGGGCTTGCCGGTGGCAATCTGGCAGAAGTCACAGCGCCGCGTGCACTGGTCGCCGCCGATGAGGAACGTCGCCTCGCGGTCTTCCCAGCACTCGAAGATGTTCGGGCAGCCGGCCTCCTCGCAGACCGTGTGCAGCCCCTCGCGTCGGACGAGCCGCTTCAGCTCGGTGTACTCGGGCCCGGTGCGGAGCCGCGTCTTGATCCACGGCGGCTTGCGCTCGATGGGAACCTGGCTATTGCGAGCCTCCACGCGCAGCATCCTGCGGCCTTCCGGTGCGAGAACCACGCGTCCAGACTAATACCGCCTCCTGGCAAGGCGGCACTTCCGTTCTGCTGGGCGGCAGGGCTGGCTGGCTGAGGCCAGCCGGGCCGCCCGTCGGCAACCCCGGCCGGGTCAGCCGTGCCGGGCCGCCGCAGCTGCCGCAGCGGCGTCGATGAGCAGCGCCAGGCCGTGCTCGAACGTGGCTTCCAGCCGCCCGGGGTCGGCCATGTCCCGCGCCGCCGGATGGCGGCTGAGGGCGGCGATCCGCGGGAACCTGCCGGTGCCCAGCTGGCCGGAGATGAACTCCATGACCGCCGCGGCGTGGCCGGGATCAGCGGCCGCCGACCTGGCCTGGACCTCGCCCGCGCGCAGGACGTGCCCGAACACGTAGTCGTCCACGATGGTCAGCAGGTCAAGCTTGGCCGCCGTGTCCATCGGAGCGCCATCCAGCGCGGCCAGTGACTGCTCGAAGTGGCGCAGGCCGTTCGGCCCGAACGCGCCGTCCTGGCTCGCGGCGCCCTTCCCCTGCAGCGCCAGCACCGCCCACGGGTGGCGCAGCAGCGCCGCCCGGGTCCGGCGGGCGATCAGCGCGATCGCATCCCTCCAGTCCGCGGGCAGCTCGCCATCCGGTACCAGCGACTCGCCCATGAGCGCGTCGTCCATCAGCGCGACCAGATCGTCCTTGGCGCTGACGTAGCGGTACAGGCTCATCGTCCCGGCGCCGAGCTCGGCGGCAATGCGGCGCATCGAGACCGCCTCGAACCCCTCGGCGTCGGCGATCGCGAGCGCGGCCGTGGCGATCTGCTCGCGGCTGAACCTGGCCTTGCGGGTGCCGGGCTCCGGCCGCGTCCAGATCGGCCGGCTGTCGGGTGTGGTTGACACGCGGCCTAGCGTAGCGCTACCTTCTGAGTACAGCGTACGCATACTTGGTACGGCGTACTCATAAGCCTGGAGGCTAGTGATGTCACAGCACAGAGCCCGGCTGCTGCACCGGATAGCGGTGGACTGGGCCGCCGATACGTTCGGCTTGCGGACCCCTGACGCTCGCGTGCGGCACGAGGACGCCCGCTTCCGCGCTAGCGTCCGGGCGGCCGCGCTGCACGAGCGGGCTCAGACCCGCGCCCGCGCTAACGCCGCGCTGCCAGCCCGGCTGCACGCCGGACGCGGCGAGCCGCGCGTCCTGACTGGCTGGCAGGACCGGATCGGCGGGCTGGCCGGCCGGGGAGCGCGACAGGCCTCCGGCCAGAGCGCGGGCCAGGGAACAGGACAGCGGGGCGGCCAGCACATGGGCCAGGGCGGCGGAACGGCCGCCGGCCAGCGCGGGGGACAGGGCGCCGGACCGGGCGGAGCGCGGTCATGAAGGCTGCGGTGCTGCACGCCTACGGCGAGGTGCCGCGCTTCGAGGAGGTCGCGGACCCCGTGCCCGGCGAGGGCGAGGAACTGGTCACCGTGACCGCAGCCCCGCTCAACAACATCGACCGGGCCCGGGCCGACGGCTCCCACTACTCCGTCAGCCCGGCCGACGTCGCCAGCCTGCCCGCGGTGCCCGGCATCATCGCGGCCGGCCTGCTGCCCGATGGGCGGCGGATCATCTTCGGCTCCCGCACCGGCACGATGGCGCAGTACGCGCCGGCCCGCCTCGACCTCACCTATCCCATCCCGGACAGCCTGGATGACGATGTCGCCGCAGCGGCCTGGAATCCCGGACTGTCGGCCTGGCTGCTGCTGGGCTGGCGGGCCAGGCCGGAGCCCGGCTCGACCGTCCTGGTGCTGGGTGCCACCGGCGTCACCGGCCGCCTGGCCGTGCAGGCCGCCCGCCGGTTCGGGGCCGGCCGGGTCGTGGCCGCCGGCCGTAACCCGGAATCGCTGGCCGCGCTGCCGGCCCTGGGAGCGGACGCGGTGATCAGCCTCGACCAGCCGCCGGAGCGGCTGGCCGCGGCGTTCACCGAGCAGGGCGGCGAGCATGGCTACGACGTGATCGCCGACTACCTGTGGGGCAGGCCGACCGAGATCCTGCTCGGCGCGCTCACCCGGCGCGACGCGGAGATACGCTCCGCCCGGATCCGGCTGGTGCAGGCGGGGGAGATGGCAGGCGCGCAGATCGCGCTGCCCGCCGCGGTGCTGCGCAGCGCCGGGCTGGAGATCCTCGGCCAGGGCACCGGCACCATGCCGCCGCGCGAGCAGATCACCTCGATGCTGGGCGACCTGATGAGCGGCCTGGCCGCTGGTGAGGTCAGCATCGACGTGGAGCGCGTGCCGCTCAGCGACGTCGAGCAGGTCTGGGCGCGTGACCAGCGCGGGCGGCGGCCCGTGTTCGTCCCGTAGCCGCCCGCCGCGCGCGGCGGCCGGTAACGTGGCCGCCGTGCTGCCAACGGTCAGCGTCACCTGCTACGTGACCCCGCTGCGAGAGGGCGGGTCGCTCCCGGCCATCGTCGAGGCCGACAACCTCGGTACCTACGTGATGAAGTTCCGCGGCACCGGGCAGGGGCCCAAGGCGCTCGCGGCCGAAGTCATCGGCGGGGAGCTGGCCCGCCGGCTCGGCCTGCGCACCCCCGAGCTGGCGCTGGGCTACCTGGACCCGCGCATTCCCGGCAGCGAGCCCGATCCGGAGATCCAGGACCTGCTGCGGGCTGAACCTGGCCGTCGACTTCCTGCCGGGCTCGGCCGGATTCGACCCCGGCGGCTGGACCGCCGGCGCCGGCCTGGCGAGCCAGATCCTCTGGCTCGACGCCCTGATCCAGAACGTCGACCGGACCTGGCGCAACCTGAACCTGCTGGTCTGGCACGGCGACATCTGGCTGATCGACCACGGGGCGGCGCTGTACTTCCACCACAACTGGCCCACGGCGAACTCCGCCGCGCCGTTCGGGGCCGGCGACCACGTGCTCAGGGAGGCCGCGACCGGGCTGGCCGGGGCACATGAGGTGCTGGCGCCGCAGATCACCGCAAGCCTGCTGGCCGAGGTCACCGGGCTGGTGCCGGCCGACTGGCTGGACGATGGCAGCCAGGATCGCTACATCACGCACCTGCTGGAGCGCGCGCCACGGGTGCTGGAGGTGATCAGGTGAGCAGCGAGCCGTTCGAGTACGCACTGATCCGGGTGGTGCCCCGGGTGGAGCGGGGCGAGGCCATCAACGTCGGCGTTATGCTCTACTCGCAGGCCCACCAGTACCTGGGCTGCCGGATCGAGCTAGATGCGAAACGGCTCCTGGCCCTGCATCCTGGCACCGATCTGACCGCCGTGACGGCGGCCCTGCGGGCGCTGGAGCGGGACTGCCGTGAGGGCCGCCCGGCCGAGCAGCCCCTGGGCCGCGATTCCGCTGGCTCACGGCGACCAGGAGCACGATCGTGCAGCCCGGTCCGGTGCACAGCGGGCTGACGGCGGACCCGGCGGCCGAGTTCGACCACCTGCTCGACACGCTGGTCCGCTGACCGCCTGCGGCCTGCCGGCCCGCTGCGGGCCTGCGGTCTGCGGCCGGCGATGTGACGCTACGACTCAGCATCAGGGAGCATGGAGCCCATGCCAGCTCAGTTTGACCCGCCGTCCGGCACGCGCGACTTCCTGGCCGAGGAGTTCGAGCGGCGCGAGGGCGCGTTCGCGGTGATCCGCGAGGTCTTCGCCCGATTCGGCTTCGAGCCGCTGCAGACGCCTGCCTTCGAGCGGCTCGACGTGCTGCTCGGCAAGTACGGCGACGAGGGCGACAAGCTCATCTTCAAGATCCTCCGCCGCGGCGAGCACGAGGCATCCGGCGAGGCTGACCTGGCCCTGCGCTACGACATGACGGTGCCACTGGCGCGGGTGGCGGCCGCGTACGGCAGCCAGCTGCCCACCCCCTACAAGCGGTTCGCGATGGGGCCGGTCTGGCGCGCGGACCGGCCGGGAAAGGGACGGTTCCGCGAGTTCACCCAGTGCGACCTGGACACCCTGGGCTCCGCATCGCCGCTGGCTGACGCCGAGATCATCTGCGCCGTTCACGATGCCATGGCCGGGCTCGGCCTCGACGGGTTCGGGTTTCAGCTGAACTCGCGCCGGGTGCTGACCGGCCTGCTGGAGGCGTTCGGGGTGCCGGCCAGCCTCGGCCCGGCCGCCCTGATCACCCTGGACAAGCTCGATAAGCAGCCCCCGCAGGCCGTCATCGCCGAGCTGGCCGACCGCGGCCTGGACGAGGCGACCGCCGCCGAGCTGGTGGATGTCGTCGGGGCCCCGGATGCGGCCAGCCGGGTCGCGGACGCGCTGAAGGGCAGCGACCAGGGCGTTGCGGGCCTGGACGAGGTGAGCCGCGTGCTGGACCTGGCCGGCCCCCTGCTCCCGGCGGAGCGGATCGAGTTCTCGCCGCGGCTGGTGCGCGGCCTCAGCTACTACACCGGGACGATCTGGGAAGTCACCGCGCCAGGCGTGCCCGGCTCGCTGGCCGGAGGCGGCCGGTACGACCACCTGATCGAGCAGCTCGGCGGCCCGGACGTGCCGGCCACCGGCGGCTCCCTCGGCATCGAGCGGATCCTGCTGATGCTGCCCGGCGACGCGGCAGTCCGCCCCGGCCGGCTGGACGTGGCCGTCACGGTCTGGAGCGAGGAGCTCGCATCCCGGTCGTTTGCCTTCGCGGCCCGGGCGCGGGCCGCCGCGCTGCGCGCCAGCGTGTACATGGGGTCATCGGGCAAGCTCGGCAAGCAGCTGAAATGGGCGAGTGACCAGGGGGCGCGCTGGGCCCTGATCTACGGCAGCAGCGAGCACGAGGCGGGCACGGTCACCGTCCGGGACATGCGGACCGGCGAGCAGGCCGCGGTAGCGGCCAGCGAGCTGACCAGGTACCTGGCCGAGGCAGCCGAGGCCGAGGCCGCCGAGGCCGAGGCCGCCAGGGGCGCCGAGGCCGGCGGTGGCCGGTGAGCCGGCCGTCCGGCAGCAGGCCGGGCTCGCGGTGACGGCCGCGCCCGCCGACTGGTTCGCCGCGCTGACCTCCGGCTGCCCCGTCTTCGTGCCGCATCAGGTCGGCTGAGCGGGCGGGCCGACGGCGGCGCGGGGGTCCGCCCGCGCGGCTGGCCCGCGTCAGCGGGCGGCTGCGGCCTCGAGCAGGCCCGGCAGCTCGTCGTCCCGCCGCACGCTCGTCGCGCCGAGCACGGCCGCCAGCTCCCGCTCGACGACCTCCAGCGCCGCAGTGACCGTCACCGGCCGTCCCGTCTCGGCGCTCAGCGAGGTCACCCCGGCATCGGCGATCCCGCAGGGAACGATCCGCCCGAACCAGGACAGGTCGCAGTCGCAGTTGAGCGCGAAGCCGTGCATCGTGACGCCGCGGGACACGCGGATCCCGATCTGGCCGAGCTTGCGGTCCGGCCTGCCGCCCGTGCCGCTGATCCAGACGCCGCTGCGGCCATCGACCCGGCCCGTGCGCACCCCGAACTCGGCGCAGGCGCGGATCATGGCCTCCTCGATCGCCCGGACATAGGCGATGACATCAACCGGCTCGTCGAGCCGCACGATCGGGTAGCCCACCAGCTGGCCGGGGCCGTGCCAGGTAATCTTCCCGCCGCGGTCGACGTCGATGACGGGGGCTCCGGCGTCGCCGAGCGGTCGGTCCAGCGGGCTCGTCCGCTTCCCGGCCGTGTAGACGGGCGGATGCTCGAGCAGCAGGCAGGTGTCGGGGATGTCGCCGCGCACGCGCCGCTCGTGAACCAGCCGCTGCAGCTCCCATGCCTGCGGATAGGGCACTGCGCCGGCGCCGAAGCCGAGCCGGGCGAAGATTAGGTCGCCATGCATAACGACAGCTTAAGCGCGCGGCGCCGATGGCCGCGCGGGGCGCTGGAGCAGCCGGGGGAATGCGATGCAGGTGGGTATGACTTGGAATAACCAGGGAGGTAGGCCTGTGTTCTCCGAGGATCAGCTGCGCAGCATGAGCGAGCACGAGCGGCTGAGCCTGCTCCGGACGCTGGTGGCGATGAGCAGCCAGGTTTCGGCCCCTGATCCGCACGCGGAGCGGCGGCGGACCATCTTTCTCGTCGCCGTGGTGATCTGCTGCATCGCGCTGGCCGCGTGGATCGGAGTGCTGGCGGTGACGCTGCCGCGCTACTACCGGGCCGGGGGCTGGCGCGGTGCCTGGGTCGGCTTCGACCTGGCGGAACTGGCCGCCTTCGCGGTCACCGGCTGGGCCGCCTGGCGCCGCCGCCAGATCCTGATCATCTGCCTGGTCGTGCTGGCCACCCTGCTGTGCTGCGATGCCTGGTTCGATGTGGTACTCAACGCGAGAACCAGCGGTTTCATGGTCAGCCTGCTGTCAGCGCTGCTGATCGAGCTGCCGCTGGCGGCCGTCGCCATCTTCGGCGCCCGGCGGCTGCTGCGGTCGGCGTACGCCGCATCGTGGCTGTACCGGGGCCAGCCAGGGTCAGTACCGGCACTGTGGCGGGCCGACCTGATCTCCAATCTCCCCGGAAATCATCTGCGCGACATTTTCTGCGCCCCGGATGCGGCCAGCCCGGATGCTGCTGATTCCGCGCCGGACGAAGCTGTGCGCGGCGCCGGCAGCCGGGATGGGGTCAGCAGGTCGCCGGGCGGTTCCGGCCGGGCGGGCCGGTAGCGGGTGCGCCGGCAGCCCGTCCGGCCCGGGGAGTGCCTCAGCGGCTGGCCGCGAGCTCGGCGCCGAGGGCAGCGCGAAGCTCGGGGTGCCTGAACTCGAATCCGGCCTGCCGCAGCCGGGCCGGCCGGACCCTGGCCCCGGCGAGCAGCTCGCTGGACACCTCGCCGAGCCCGGCCCGCAGCAGCCCGGCGGGCACCCGCAGCAGGGCGGGCCGGCCGACCGCGCTGGCCAGGGCCGCGGTCAGCTCGGCGTTCGTGACCGGCTCCGGGGCCGTCAGGTTGACCGGGCCGCTGATCCCGGCCTGATCCTGCAGGAACCGGATGGCGCGCACCTCGTCGGTCAGCGATATCCAGCTGATGTACTGATCGCCCGCACCGAGCCGCGCGCCGAGGCCCAGCCGGAAGACGGGCGCCAGCCGCGCGAGCATGCCGCCGCGGCGGGACAGCACGATTCCGCTGCGCAGGTTCACCACCCGGACCCCGGCCGCGCCGGCCGCCGCCGCGGCCGCCTCCCAGTCCCGGACCAGGGCGGCCAGGAACCCGGTCCCGGCCGGGGCGCTCTCATCGACCTCGCGGTCACCGGTATCGCCGTACCAGCCGATAGCCGATCCAGCCAGCAGTACCAGCGGCGGCACGGCGGCCGCGGTCATCGCGGCGACCAGCCCCTCCGTGCTGGTCACGCGACTGGCCCTGAGTTCGTGCTTACGTGCCTCGGTCCACCGGCCGCTGGCGATGGGGGCCCCGGCCAGGTGCACGACCGCATCGGCGCCGCTGAGCACGGCCGGGTCCAGGCCGCCGCGCGGGGCCAGCGGATCCCACCGGATCTCGGCGGGGGACGCGGGCTGGCCGCGGACCAGCCGGACCACCTCGGCGCCGCCCTGCCGCAGGCTTTCCGTCAGCGCCGTGCCGATCAGCCCTGCTGAGCCGGTAACCACAACCCGCATGACAGTTTCCCCCGCCGGCCGGCCCGGGGATGTCCCGGCCGGCCGGCCGCAGCGCCCGGCTAGAGGCCGAGCTCGGTCTCGAAGGCGCCTTCCTCGAGCCGCGCCTTCATGGTGACCAGGAACCGCGCCGCATCGGCGCCGTCCACCAGCCGGTGGTCGTAGGTCAGGGCCAGGTAGACCATCGACCGTACCGCGATCACCTCGCCGAGCGCCGGGTCATCCACGACAACGGCGCGCTTGACGACGGTGCCCGTGCCGAGGATGCCGACCTGCGGCTGGTTGATGATCGGCGTGTCGAAGAGCGCTCCCCGGCTGCCGGTGCTGGTCAGCGTGAAGGTCCCGCCGGACAGGTCGTCCGGGCTCACCTGCCCGGCCCTGGTGCGAGCCGCGAGATCGGCGATCTTGCGGGCCAGCCCGCCGATGTTGAGGTCGCCGGCATTCCTGATGACGGGCACCATCAGGCCGCGCTCGGTGTCGACGGCGATGCCGAGATGCTCGGCGTCGTGGTACGTCACCTGGCCAGACGCCGCGTCGATGACCGCGTTCAGCCGCGGGTGCACCTTCAGCGCCTCCACCGCGGCCAGCGCGAAGAACGGCAGGAAGGAGAGCCTGACGCCCTCCCGTGCCTCAAACGCTGCCCTGGCCCGGTCCCGCAGCCTGGCGATAGCCGTGACATCAGCCTCGACCACGGTGGTCAGCTGGGCCGACGTCTGCAGCGACTCGACCATGCGCTGGGCGATGACCTGCCGGGCCCGCGACATCCGCTCGGTGGTGCCGCGCAGGCTGGACGGGACGATGGCTGGCCGCTGCTGGCGCAGTCCCTGCGGCTCGCGCCCCGCGGCGCCGGCCTGCTGGGCCGGCCACGGCTGGGCGGGCGCCGTGGCGGCGGCCTGGCCAGCAGGCGCCCGGGCGGGCGCGGCAGGCCCGGCCTGAGGCGCCGGAGACGGGGCAGGCCGCTGCTGCGGCGCTGCCGCGCCGCTGCGGCCGCGCTGGGCCGCGTCGAGCACGTCCTGCTTGCGGATCCGGCCGCCGACGCCGGTCCCGGTCACCGTGGCGAGGTCGATCCCGTGCTCGGCGGCCAGCTTGCGGACCAGCGGCGTGACATACGGGCTCTCGGCGCCGTTGGCGAACTGGCCCGGTGCCTCGTCGGCGGCCGCCGGGCCGGCGCCGTCCGGCGGCGCGGAGCCTGGCTGCTGCGCCGCGCCCTGGCCGGGAGCCGGCGCCGGGGGCTGGTAGGGCTCCTGGTACGCGGGCGGGCCCTGGTTGGCCGCGGCCGGGGGATCGGCCTGCTGCTGATAGCCGGGCGGCGGGTAGGCGGCAGGCTGCTGATACGCGTCGGCCTGCTGGTAGGCGGCGGGCTGGTACGCGGCCGGCTGCTGCTGGTAGCCGCCGCCCTGGACCTGCGCTGCCTCGGACTGCGGCTCCGCCGGGGCGCCCTGCGCCGGGGCGGCCTCGGGGGGCGCCTCGGCCTGCGCGGGCGCCGGCTGCCGCGGCTCGGCGGCGGCCGGGGCTGCTGCCGCGGCCTGGCCGTCAGCCGCGGCGGCGGCCGCGCCGTCCTCGTCTATGACCGCGAGCTCGGCGCCCACGGCGACCGTCTCATCCTCGGCGACGGTGATTCCCCGCAGGACCCCGGAGACGGGCGAGGGAATCTCGGTGTCCACCTTGTCAGTGGACACCTCGAGCAGCGGCTCGTCGGCCTCGACGTGCTCGCCCTCCTGCTTCAGCCAGCGCGTGACAGTTCCCTCGGTGACGCTCTCGCCGAGCTGTGGCATCGATACGGAGATCGACATGGCTTCCCGCAACTCCTTCGTTATGTCGACTCTTACGCGCGTGGCCGGGCCGGGCTGCGGGCCGGGTCACGACGATCAGTACTCATGCGTGGACATGCAGCGGCTTGCCCGCGAGCGCGAGATGCGCCTCACCGATCGCCTCGGACTGCGTCGGGTGCGGGTGGATGAGCTGGGCGACCTCGGCGGGCAGGGCCTCCCAGTTGTAGATCAGCTGGCCTTCGGCGATGAGGTCGCCCACCCGGCCGCCCACCAGGTGAATGCCCAGGACCGGGCCGCCGCCCGCGGTCGCGATGACCTTGGCCGCGCCCTGGGTCTGCAGGATCTGGCTCCGGCCGTTGCCGGCCAGGTCGTAAGTGAACTCGGTGGTCTCGATGCCCCGCTCGGCCGCCTGGGCCGACGTGATGCCCACGGAGGCAACCTCGGGGTCACTGTAGGTGACGCGCGGCACCCCGTCATAGTCGATGGGCGTGACCGGCAGGCCGGCCAGCCGCTCGGCGACCAGGATTCCCTCGGCGAACCCGACGTGCGCGAGCTGCAGGCCCGGCCTCAGGTCGCCGACTGCCGAGATCGTCGGGACGCTGGTCTGGCAGTACTCATCGACCAGCACGAAGCCACGGTCCATCGCCACCCCGGCCTCCTCGTAGCCGAGGCCCGCGGAGACCGGCCCGCGGCCGACCGCGACGAGCAGCAGCTCGGCGTCGATCGTGCTGCCTCCCTCCAGCGTCACGGTGATGCCCGACCCGGTGTCCTTGGCGCCCTCGAAGCGGGTGCCGAGCTTGTAGCTGATGCCGCGCCGCCGGAAGGCCCGCTCGAGGAGCTTGGAGCTGGACTCCTCCTCTGCCGGGAGCAGGTGCGGGAGCATCTCGACGATCGTGACCTCGGCACCGAAGGAGCGCCAGACGCTCGCGAACTCCACCCCGATGACGCCGCCGCCCAGGATGACCACGGAGGCAGGCACCCGGTCCAGCAGCAGGGCGTGCTCGCTGGTGATCACGCGCTGCCCGTCCACCTGCAGGCCGGGCAGGCTGCGGGACTCTGACCCGGTGGCCAGCACCACGTGCGCGCCCTCGATCACCCGGTCGCCCACCTGGACCTGGGTCGGCGAGATGAGCCGGCCGTCGCCCTCGATCACGTCGATGTGACGGCTGCCGACCAGGCCGACGAGGCCCTTCCAGAGCCGGGTCACGACCTTGTCCTTGTAGGCGTTCACGGCGGGCACGTCGATGCCGTCCAGGGTGCTGCGGACGCCCACGGCCATGCCGTCCCTGGCATGGTCAGCGACCTCGGCGGCGTGCAGCAGTGCCTTGGTCGGGATGCAGCCGCGGTGCAGGCAGGTACCGCCGACCTTGTCCTTCTCGATCATGGCCACACGCTTGCCCAGCTCGGCGGCCCGCAGCGCGCAGGCATACCCGCCGCTGCCGCCGCCGAGGATGACGATGTCGTAGCCGCTGTCCGTCACTGTCTGCTCCTTGTCAGTTCTCTCGCCCGCGGGGCCGCCCGCGTCCGCTTCCTGCCCGCCCCGCGCCCGCCGCCGCTCCGGGACCGGGCCGCTGCCCGGCGCCGCGCGCCAGTCCGGCTCTCATCTGCCTGCGATTCTGCCTGCGATCCAGCCCGGTGTCCTCGCTAGAGCCGGCCAGCCGCCACGTCGGCAGCCACCTCGACCAGCATCCGCACGGCGGCACCGGTGCCGCCGCGCGGGGTGTACCCGGATGGCTCGCCTTCATGGAAGGCAGGCCCGGCAATATCGACGTGCGCCCAGCGTGCGCCGTCCGGGACGAATTCCCGCAGGAACAGGCCGGCCACCAGCATGCCGGCGTTCCGGTCGCCCGAGACGTTGGCAATGTCGGCCACGGTCGAGTCCAGGCTCTTGCGGAGCTCGTCGGGCAGCGGCATCGGCCAGGCGGCCTCGCCGCCCCGGCGGGCGGCGGCGACCACGCCGTCCCGGACTTCCTCCGCGTTGGCCATCACGCCGCTGATGGCCGGTCCGAGCGCGACCACCTGGGCGCCGGTCAGGGTGGCCACGTCGATGATCAGGTCAGGGGAGTCGGCACCGGAGCGGGCCAGCGCGTCGGCCAGGACGAGGCGCCCCTCAGCGTCGGTATTGAGGACCTCGACCGTCTTCCCGCCGTAGATGGTGATCACGTCGGACGGCCGCTGCGCCGCGCCGCCCGGCATGTTCTCGGCGAGCGCCAGGTAGCCGATGACGTTCACGGCCGGCCGGAGCGCGGCGATCGCCTGCAGCGCGCCGAGCACCGCGGCGGCCCCGCCCATGTCCGACTTCATGGCCTCCATCGACTTGGGCGGCTTGAGCGACAGGCCGCCGGAGTCGAAGGTAATGCCCTTCCCGGCCAGTACCAGCGTGCGGGAGGCGTCGGGATGGGCGTAGCTGAGCCGGACCAGCCGAGGCGGGTGCACCGAGCCCTGGCCGACGCCGGTGATCCCGCCGTAGCCTTCCTCGGCCAGCGCGGTGGCATCGAGGATCTCGATGCCCAGGCCGCTGGCGGCGGCAACGCGCGCCGCCTCGGCGGCGAAGGTCTCCGGGTACAGGTGCGACGGGCTGGTGTTCACCAGGTCGCGCACGAGCGTCATGGCGTCGGCCAGGATGCGGGCCCTGGCCGCGCCGGCCTGCCCGGCCGCCTCGTCCTGGCCCAGCAGGGTGAGTTCCGGCCGGGCCGCCGCCTTCTTCCCGGTCCGGTACCGGGTGAAGACATAGCCGCCGAGCAGGCCGCCGAGCGCGACCGCCCCCGCCTCGGCCGCATCCCTGGCTGGCAGCGCCAGGGCGATCTTGCGGGCCGGCCCGCTGGTCAGGGACCTGACCGCTGCGCCGGCCGCCCGGCGCAGCACCTCGGTGCCGCCGGCCGGCTGGCCGTCTGCCCGGCCGGCGACGGGCCCGAGGCCCACGGCGGCCACCACCGGTGCCTGCAGACGGCCGCCCGACGCGACCCTGGTCAGCTCTTCCGGCTTGCCGGTCGCGCCCAGCGCGGCGAGGGTCGCCGCCAGCATGCCGCCCATGGCCGCATCGATGTCCTCGGCACCGGGCGCTAGCACGGGCCCGCCCGGGTCCTCGAGCACGCCGATGACGACGGCGTCTGCTGTCACTTCACGGGGGGCGCTCTGGCTCGTCTCCAGGATCGTCACGGTCCGAGCCTAGTGCCTGCCCTGATGGACCGATCACGGTGCTCACTGCAGGCGCCGGCGATCCCGCAGGCCGGTCAGGGCTGGGGCACGTCGTCGCCCTGACGGCGCGCCTGGGCCGCCCGGCTGGTGATGACCGGCCGCCAGCGCGGACTGCTGGCCGGCGCCAGCGGCGCTGCCGCGTGCGCCCCGGGCCGCAGCGCGGCCGCCTCGCCGATGCGCGTCATCAGCTCGGTGTCAGCGCGGATCTCCTCGTCGGTCGGGGACAGCGCCAGGGTCGCCGTGAGCACGAACGCCAGGACGCTGATGCCGACGATCAGCGGGAGCAGGAAGCCCTCGGCGCTCGCGCCGTTCATCGCCATCCCGGCGCCCGGCGCGGCAGAGTAGACCCGCATGGCCGCCATCCCGGTGTAGTGCATGCCGCTGACCGCCAAGCCCATGATCAGCGCCGCGCCCACGGTCGACCAGGTGGCCCGCAGCCGCAGCGTGAACCACAGGGCCACGGTCGCGGCGACCACGGCGATGAGGACGGAGAGCGCGAACAGGCCGGGGTTGTAGCTCATCCTGGCCTGCATCTGCATGGCGGCCATGCCCGTGTAGTGCATGCTCGCGACGCCGATGCCGGTGATGGTGCCGGCCAGCAGCAGGGTGGGCCAGCCCTCCTTGCCGAATCCGACGATGAGCAGGCCGGCGAAGACGACGATCACGGCGAGGAGCATGCTGCCGATCGTGATCGGCACGTTATAGAGAATGGGCAGGCCGGGGATCGTGTAGCCCAGCATCGCGATGAAGTGCATCACCCAGATCCCGGTGGTGCCGATCGAGACCGCGGCCAGCGCGAGCCACCTGGCCCGCGCGGGGCCGGTCAGTGCCCGGGCCCTGACGGTGCAGCGCAGGCCGAGGAAGGCGCCCAGGCAGGACATGACGTATCCGAGGGCAGGATTGAGCAAACCATATGAAAAGTTATGAACAGACAGCATCTGTCGCGCTCCCGGAGAAAAAGGACCTCAGCCCGGAGACTACTATTTGCCAGGGCTTGCTGCCAGGGAGTTACCTAATCCGGCTCCGGGCATTGCCGGAATGTTACCGGCGAGGAAAGTTACCGGACCCCGCCGGAGCGTCCGGCAATGGCGCCTGGCCGGGGCCGCCAATGGTCGCGTGGCCGGCGCCGCCAGGGCCGGGCAATGGCGTGCCGGGCTCAGGGCGCCCGGCTGGCCCGGGCTCAGTACTGGCCGCGAGCGCGGGCCAGCCCGTGCTCGTAGGCGTAGACAACAGCCTGGACGCGGTCGCGCAGGCCGAGCTTGCCCAGCACCCGGCCCACGTGCGTCTTGACGGTCGCCTCCGAGACGTACAGCTGCCGGGCTATCTCGCCGTTCGACAGGCCCTGCGCGACCAGCGTGAGCACCTCCCGCTCCCGGTCGGTCAGCTCGGCCAGCTCACCCGGCTCCTGCTGCTGGCCGGCCGGGAGCAGCGGGGCGAACTGGTCGATCAGCCGGCGGGTCGTCGACGGGGCGACGACCGCGTCCCCGCAGTGCACAGCGCGGATGGCGAACAGCAGCTCCTCCGGCGGCACGTCCTTGAGCAGGAAGCCGCTGGCGCCTGCCTTGAGCGCGGCGAACGCGTACTCGTCGAGGTCGAACGTGGTGAGCATGAGGACGCGCGGCCGGTCGCCCGCGAGCCGGATCTGCCTGGTCGCCTCGACCCCGTCGACCCGCGGCATCCGCGCGTCCATCACCATCACGTCGGCGGGCCGGCGGCGGGCAATCTCGATGGCGGCGGCGCCGTCGGCAGCCTCGGCCACGACCTCCATGTCCGGCTGCGCGTCCAGCACCATGCGAAAGCCGGCCCGGACGAGTTCCTGGTCGTCCACCAGCACGATGCTGATCGTCACCGGGAACCGCCCGGCCCGGCCCCGGCGGTGAGCTGGCAGGCCTGCGCCTGGCCGGCCGGGGTCGCGGCCCCGTTCTTCGCCGCCGGGCCGTAAGGCAGCGTCGCGACAACGCGGAAGCCGCCGCCCGGTGCCGGGCCGGCCTGCACGGTACCGGCGTACATCTCGGCCCTTTCCCGCATGCCGGCGATCCCGTGGCCGCCGCTGCCGGCCGGGATCTCGCCGCCGACGCCGTTGTCGGTGACCCCGACGACCAGGCAGTCCGGCTGGTAGCGGAGGCTGACGGCGGCAGCCGCGGCGGGGCCGGCGTGCTTGCGGATGTTCGTGAGCGACTCCTGCACCACCCGGTAGGCAGCCAGCTCGGCGCCCTCTGGCAGGCCGCGGCGCGCGCCCTCGAGGCGGAAGGACACCGACAGCCCAGCCGCCCTGGCCTGGTCAAGCAGCCCGCGCAGGTCGCCCAGGCCGGGCAGCGGCGCCAGCCGGGCGTCTTCGTCGCCGGTGCGCAGCACGCCGAGCAGGCGCCGCATCTCGGTGAGGGCCTGGCGCCCGGTCGCGGCGATCGCGGCAATGGCCGCCCTGGCCCGCTCGGGGTCCGATGACAGCGCGTAGCCGGCCCCGTCGGCCTGCACGACCATCACGCTGACGTTGTGCGCGATGACGTCGTGCAGCTCGCGGGCGATCCGCGCGCGCTCGGCTGCGGCCGCGACCTTCGCCTGGGCGTCCCGCTCGGCCTCGAGCCGGGCCGCACGATCCTCGAGCGCCACATAGTAAGCCCGCCGATAGCGCATCGAGTCGCCCAGCACCCAGGCGATCAGGGCCGGGCCGGCGAACATCACCGTGCCGGTGAACAGCCGCTCCACCGGCCTCAGCCGGTCGGGCGCCCAGGCGGCGACGGCGACAGCCGAGCCGATCAGGCAGATGGCCAGGGCCGTGACCGACTCGCGCCGGGGCCGGTAGGCGGCCACCGTGTAGAGCAGCACCAGCACGGCCAGGTCCGACCCGGAGGGCCCGGCGGCCAGCACGATCTGGCCGGCGCCGCTCAGCGCGGCCAGCGCGAACGCCAGCAGCGGTGCCCGCCGCCGGTAGGCCACCGGCACGACCATCAGCAGCGTGAGCGGGACCATCGGCAGCGGCCGGCGCACGATGTTGCCCACCATGAACAGCGCCAGGGCGGCCGCCAGAACGCCGTCCACCAGAATCGGATGGCGGCGCAGCCAGGCATAGATGGCGGACACCGGTTCAGCGTATGCGCGGGGCTGGCGTTCGTCATCAGACTGCCGGGCGACAGCCATCAGCCGCCGGGATGAGGTCGGCGGTGCCAGCCGGAACGGGCTGGTTCCCGCCTGCTGCGCGGCCGCGCGCTAACGTGCCGGGGTGACCGACTGCCTTTTCTGCGCGATCGCCGCCGGAACGGTGCCGGCTCAGGTTGTCCTGGCCGACGCTGAGGCCGTTGCCTTCCTGGACGCCCGCCCCGTGTTCAAGGGCCACGTGCTGGTGGCGCCGCGAGCGCACTACCCGACCCTCGCCGACGTGCCGGCCGGGCGCCTCGGCCCCTTTTGCCGGCGCGTGCAGCAGGTCAGCGCCGCCATGCCCGCCGCGCTTGGCAGTCAGGGCACCTTCGTGGCCGCGAACAACGTGGTCAGCCAGAGCGTGCCGCACCTGCACGTGCACGTCGTGCCGCGGACCAAGGGCGACGGGCTGCGCGGCTTCTTCTGGCCGCGGGTGCAGTACTCCTCCGACGAGGAGGCGGCGCAGTACGCCGGCCGGCTCCGCGCGGCCCTGGCCGCGGCCGCGGACTGAGCGGCCGGGGTCAGCTCAGCGCAATGACCAGCAGGCAGGCGGCCCCGGTGAGCTCCGCGACGGCACCGAGCACGTCCCCGGTGACGCCGCCCAGGCGGCGGACGGCCAGCGCGGTCAGCGCCAGCGATACAGCGAGGCCCGCTGCCATGCCCGCGGCCAGCCGCCAGTCCGCCCAGGCCGCGCCGGCCAGCCCCGCGGCGATCAGGGCCGCGGCGGCGAGCGGATGCACCGAGCCCGCCATCCCGGCTCCCAGCCCCGAGCCGCGGGCGGCCGGGATCCCGCGGCGGCAGGCCAGGGTCATCGCGAGCCGTGCCGCCACCGCCGCCGCGATCACGGCGCCGCCGCCGCGGCCCGCCTGAGCCGCCCGCGCCAGCGCGGCCACCTGGATGAGGAGCGTCAGGACCAGCGTGACGACCCCGAACGGGCCGATGTCGGACTGTCTCATGATCTGCAGCGCCGCAGCCGCCGGGCGACGGCTGCCGAGCCCGTCGGCCAGGTCGGCGAGGCCGTCCAGGTGCAGCCCGCGGGTCAGCAGCGCGAGCGCGGCGATGGCAAGCACGGCGGCGAGCAGCGGGCCGGACCGGCCGAGGCGGGAGGCCAGTTCCAGGACGCCGGCCGCTATCGCGCCCAGCACGAGGCCGATGACCGGGGCCCAGTACATGACGGCGGCCGCCTGCCGCGCCGTCGGGCGGCCGGCCGCGTCCGCGCCGCTCCTGCCCGGCGGCAGCGGGACGGCAGTCAGCAGGGTCACCGCGCGCCGCAGTCCATCCCAGGGCATGGCACCTGAGCGTAGGGCGCGGGCCGGGGCCCCGGCTGGCCGAGGTCGCGCCGCCGGCCGGGGAGTACCGTCGGCTGAGCGCGCGGCGAGGCCGGGACGGGAGGCAGAGCGTGGCAGAGCGCCCCTACGTGCTGCTATCGGCCGCGATGTCCGCCGACGGCTACCTGGACGACGCGACGCCTGGCCGGCTCGTGCTGTCGGATCCCGCGGACCTCGACCGCGTCGACGGCGTCCGGGCCGGGTGTGACGCGATCATGGTCGGCGCGGAGACCATCCGGCGGGATAACCCGGCCCTGCAGGTCAGGTCGGCGCGGCGGCGGGAGCGCAGGCTGGCCGCCGGATTGCCGGCCAGCCCGGCGAAGGTGACGCTGACCGGCAGCGGCGACCTCGATCCGGCGGGCAGGTTCTTCACCGCGGGCGAGGCGCCCCGGCTGGTGTACGCGCCGGCCTCCGCGGTGGCCGGCGCACGGGCGCGGCTCGGCGCGGCTGCCATCGTGATCGGGGCGGGCGAGCCGCTGACGCTCCCGGCCGTGCTGGCCGACCTGGCCCGCCGGGGGATCGGCCGGCTGATGGTCGAGGGCGGCGCGAGGGTCCTGAGCCAGTTCATCGCGGCGGGCCTGGCGGACGAGCTGCAGCTGGCGGTAGCCCCGGTCTTCGTCGCCGATCCGGCCGCGCCGCGGCTGCTGCCGGGCGGCACCGGGCCAAGCGGGCCGCTGGCCGGTCATCTCGCCGGCCGGATGGAGCTGACGGGCCTCAGCCAGGCGGGCGACATGGCGGTGCTGAGCTACCGGTTCCCGCCGCGGCCCGGCGGCTGAGCCATTGCCCGCGTTAATCCGGCCGGCGGAATGGAGCTGGCCGGCAGGATAAGGCTTATCGTGGAAACCATGGCGCAATGGTGGTCGATCGAGGTCTTCCACGGTGACTTCAGGGCATCGCGGTGGCAGCAGGCCTACAGTTCCGCCCTGATCGAGTCCGCCATCTCCCACGGAGCCATTGACTGGAGCTGGGCCGAGCATCCCTACGGCGTGGTCTTCGAGGTGCAATTCCGCGACGAGGCGCAGTGGGAGGCATTCCGCTGGCTTCCGGTCGTCCGGGCCGCGCTGGACGCCGTGCCCGATCCGGTGAACGGCCTGCTCATCTACCAGGGCCGGGGCGGCGGCGCCGGCGCGGCGGCGCCGCGCCGCCCGCGCCCGGCCGCGGGCGCGGGCGCTGCCGAGCTGCCGGAGCCCGCCCCGGATCCGCTGCTCGACCTGACGGGCACCGATGCGCCTACCTCGCCCGGCCTGCTGCCGGCCTCCGCCTGAGCGGCAGGCGGTCTGACGGTGCAGGATGGGAGGATGAGAGATACTAGGGCGTCGGCGAACGGGATGCACTCGGCCATCGAGCGGAGCGGCTACTACCCGGGCCTCGTGTCTGACGCCGTGTCATCAGCCGTGGGCGCCGAGACGATCGTCTCCTATGTCGTGGTGCACGATGCCCACTTCGACCCCGGCATGGAAGTACGACGGCACATGACCGTGCTGGCGCTGACGCCGACACGGCTGGTGTACTCGCATACGGACGAGTACCCGGCGGACGAGACCGACTCCGATTCCCGGCCGCAGGCGGAGACGAGCACCGAGGCGGTCAGGTTTGCCCGGATCTCCTCGGTAGCGCTGACGAAGGTCATTCCCGACCCGACCCTCTACAAGCCCGGCGTCACGATGCCCAGCGAGGTCGTCCTGACCATCGGCTGGAACGCGCTCTCCCACATCGAGCTTGAGCCCGCGCACTGCGGTGACGACAGCTGCGAGGCCGATCACGGTTACACCGGGACGATCACGGCGGACGATCTCACCCTGCGGGTCAGCGAGGCCGCTGACGGGCACGATGCCATCCAGCAGGTACTGTCCTTCGCTGTGGCGCTCGCGGAGGCGACTAGCCAGCCGTGACGGCCGCCTGGAACACGGGCGCAGGCATTGGTTACCAGGGGGCAGGTGCCAGGAGATTGGATCCAGCGACGTGCATGCCAGCACACCAGGCGACGGGGATGTCAGCAGGATGCCAGCGAGAACCATGACGGCCGGGCCCGGCAGTACGCCGCTGATGCCGCGCTACGGCGAGAGCGCCCTGCCCGACCTGGCCACCTCACTGCTCGCCGCACTTGGCGTGCCGGCCGAGGCTAACCCGCTGGACCTGCCGCCAGCCGGCAAGATCTGCCTGCTCGTGGTGGACGGCATGGGCTGGGAGCTGCTGCGCCAGTTCCCGGCCGCGGCCCCGTTCCTGTCCGAGCTGGCCATGACCGGCGCTCCGCTGACCGCCGGATTCCCCTCCACCACGGTGACCAGCCTGACCTCGCTGGGCACCGGGCTGCCGCCCGGCCAGCATGGCATGCTCGGCTACCAGGTCGCCGTGCCCGGGCACGGCACGCTGCTGAACGCCCTGCACTGGGACGACCGGGTTGACCCGGTCGTGTGGCAGCCCGCCCCCACCATCTTCGAGCGGGCCGCCCGGGCCGGCGTCGCTGCCCTCCGGGTCGCGCATTCCTCCTTCCGCAAGAGCGGCCTGTCCACGGCCTCGATGCGCGGTGCCGACTACCGGTCAGCGAACACGCTCGGCGCCCTGGTCTCGCACACGGCCGCGGCCCTGGCCGGGGACGGGCCGGCACTGGCCATGGTCTACACCGGTGACCTGGACGCGACCGGCCACATGTACGGCTGCGGCTCCGATGCGTGGCGATACCAGCTCGGGCACGCGGACAAGCTCGCCGAGCAGCTGGCCGGCGCGCTGCCGCCGGGCACGGCGCTGTACATCACCGCGGACCACGGCATGACGGACGTGCCGGCCGATAAGCGGGCCGACGCCGACGCCCTGCCGGAGCTGCGCGAGGGGGTGAGGCTGCTGGGCGGCGAGCCGCGGGCCCGGCACGTCTACGCCGCGCCGGGCGCCGCTGCCGATGTGCTGGCATCCTGGCGCGAGACGCTGGGCAGCCGGGCCTGGGTGGCCAGCCGCGACGAGGCCATCGCGGCCGGGTGGTTCGGCCCGGTGGACCCGCGGTGGGCCGCCCGGATCGGCGACGTGGTCGCCGCGGCCGCCGGCTGCTCCGCGATCGTGGCCACCGCGGCCGAGCCGCGGGAGTCCGCCCTCGTGGGCATGCACGGCTCGCTCACCTCGGCGGACCAGCTCGTGCCGCTCCTGATCCGCGGGCCGTCCTGAGCCGGCCCGCCGACTCGTTACACCGCGTTTGTCCACAGGCACTCAGGGGAACCAGCGCCCGCACGGGTGCTCGTCCACAGGATTTCGAGAGGTTGCCCACAGCAGATGACCGCATCCGGCCCGCTGATCGACACCGCCGCCCTGGCCGGCCTGCTGGCCGGCGCTGATCGCCCGGTCCTGCTCGACGTGCGCTGGCGGCTCGGCGGCCCGCCGGGCGCCGCGAGCTACCGGGCCGGGCACGTTCCCGGCGCCACGTTCACTGACCTGGACACCGACCTGGCCGATCCGCCGGGCGCAGCTGGCCGGCATCCGCTGCCCGCGGCGGCCAGGTTCCAGGCCGCGATGCGCCGGGCGGGCGTGAGCGCCGGCACCGCCGTCGTCGTGTACGACGACGTGGCCGGCACGGTCGCGGCCCGGGCCTGGTGGCTGCTGCGGTATTTCGGCCATCGCCGCGCGAGCATCCTGGACGGGGGGTTCCCGGCCTGGGTGGCGGCCGGGAAGCCAGTCGGGACGGGGGAGCCGCCGGCCGCGGCGGCCGGGGACTTCACGGCGGTGCCGGGCGGCATGCCGGTGCTGGACGCGGCTGCCGCCGCGGTGCTGGCCAGGTCGGGAGTCCTGCTCGACGCCAGGGCCGCCGACCGCTACCGCGGCGAGTCCGAGCCGGTTGACCGGGTCGCCGGGCACATTCCCGGCGCGCTGAGCGCCCCCGCCGCCGACAACCTGACGGCCGACGGCCGGCTCCTGCCGGCCAGCCAGCTGCGGGCGCGGTTCGCCCGGCTGGGTGCCTGCGCGCCGGCGGCCGGCAACGGCCATGCACCGGCCGTGGGGGCCTACTGCGGGTCAGGTGTCACGGCCGCGCATGAGGTGCTCGCCCTGGAGCTGGCGGGCATCCCGGCGGCGCTGTATGTCGGCTCCTGGTCAGGCTGGGTGGCTGATCCCGGACGGCCCGTGGCCACCGGCCCGGACCGCGGCTAGCCCGCCGGGCACCTCCGCGGCGGCGCGGCGGCGCGGCGGGCGGCCCTCAGGGCTTGCGGCCCATCCCGGCGTAGGCCGGGATCAGTTCCTCGCCGGGACCGGCCACGCCGTGCCACTGCGGCAGCGGGACCAGGCCGGGCTCGACCAGCTCCAGGCCGGCCAGGAATCCGCCGATTTCCTCGCGCGTGCGCAGGATCAGCCGAGTGGGCCCCATCCGTGAGTTGAGCCGCGACGTGCCGGTCGTGACCCGGTCAGCGTCGATGTCCCTGGTCGTGTCCGAGACGGTCAGGTAGCTGCCCGGGGCGGCGGCCTCCATCAGCCGGGAAACGATCTGGCCCGGCTGATCAGAGTCCGGGATGTACTGCAGGACCATCAGCGCCATGACGGCGACAGGCTGGCTGAGATCGAGTACCTCGGCCGCCCCGCGCAAGACCCTGGCAGTGTCCCGCGCGTCAGCGTCCACGTAGGAGGTGACGCCCTCGGGGGTGCTGGTGAGCAGCGCCCTGGCGTGCGCGAGCACGATGGGGTCATTGTCCACGTAGACGACCCGGCACTCCGGCGCGATGGCCTGCGCTACCTCGTGGGTGTTCTCGGCGGTCGGCAGGCCCGTCCCGATGTCCAGGAACTGGCGGATTCCCGCCTCGCTGACCAGGTACTGAACGGCCCGCCGGAGGAATGCCCGGTTGGCTCGCACGCCGGGCAGCACGTTCGGGTTCGCCGCGATGACCTGCTCGGCGGCCTGCCGGTCGGCCTCGTAGTTATCTTTCCCGCCGAGCCAGTAGTTGTAGACCCGGGCGGGGTGCGCGACGCTGATGTCAAAGGACAGCGGCTCGCCGTCCTCGCCGTCACGGTGCACTTCGCGGGCCTCCGGTCCGCCTGCTGCTGCCGCATCCTGGCTGGTCACTGGCTCGCGCCCTTCTCGGTAGGCGGCCCGGAGCGCTCCGGGCCTGCGGGAGTGCCGGCTGGCCGCCGGCGGTCACGTCTCTCGGATCACCGCGGCCAGGAAATCGACCGTGCCGTCCGGGCTCAGCGACGTCGCGCTGAGCCGGTTCATCACGTCCAGGTAATGGTCCACGTCCGAGCGCTTCTCCAGGTACTGGGCGCCGGTCAGCTGCTCGATGTACACGATGTCCGGGACATCTGCCTCGCTGAAGCGGAGCACCGTGAACGAGCCGCCCGCGGCGTCGTGGCCGCCGGCCCGGAACGGGATGACCTGCAGCGTGACATGGGACAGCTCGGCCACCTCGGCGAGCCGGGCCAGCTGCGCGCGCATGACGGCCGTGCCTCCGACCGGCCGCCGCAGCGCTGCCTCGTCGAGGATGGACCAGATCCGCGGCGGCTCAGCGGCGGTCAGCAGCTTCTGGCGCTTCATTCGCACCGCGACCAGCCGGTCGATCTCGCTGGCCGCGGCGCGCCGGGACCCGATCGTGGTGACCGCGCGGGCGTACGGCTCGGTCTGGAAGAGGCCGTTGACGAATTGCAGGTCGAACGCCCGGATCAGGGCGGCCGACGCCTCCAGGCCCAGGTACGGCTCGAACCAGCCGGGCAGGATGTCGCCGTAGGTGGCCCACCATTCCTGCGCGTTGGCCTGCGTGACCAGCGCGAGCATGCTGGCAACCACCTGCGGGTCGGTGACCTCGTAGAGCTGGAGCAGGTCGGAGATGTCGCGCTCCTTGAAGCCGACCCGCCCGTTCTCCATCCGGCTGATCTTGGACCGCGAGGCCCGGATCTGCCAGGCAGCAGCATCAGGGGTGACCCGGGCCGTCTCGCGCAGCCGCCGCAGCTGGGCGCCCAGGATCAGGCGCACGACGGCAGGGCCGGCCTTCGGGACCTCGGCTGGCAGCTCCGCCGCCGGCCCTGCCATCATGTCCAGCCCTCCAGCGGATCGCCACCAGGGCCCGCGCTTGCCGCCCAGGCACCGATTAGCTTAGCAACGGCCTGTTACGGTTTGCGCACTACCGGCGCGTGATCGGCCGCCATTCGGGTATCGGGCGTGCTGGTTGCGCCGATCAGCCGAGGTCGTCAAACTCGCCGCTCTTGGCACCGGCCAGGAATGCGGTGATTTCGGCCCTGGTGTAGACGAGGGCCGGCCCGGCCGGGTGCCGCGAATTACGCATGGCAACCTCGCCGCCGGGCAGCTGGGCTACCTCGACGCAGGCGCCGTTGGGGTTGCTGGCCGTGCTCTTGCGCCACCGCACCGGCAGTGAGTCGGCGGGGGTGCCATTCAGGATCTCCATGATGATCGTCCGTTCGCTCGGGCCGCGACCGCGGCGCCCCGGCACGCCGCAGATCGCGGAAGGGTGCCTTTCCGCCATATCGTGGCACGTCGGGAGATCAGATGCACGTGCATTGTGTTATTGCTAATGACAGTGCAGCAGATGATTGCGCCTGCACGTGCACCGGGATAGAGGCGGCCAGCCCGGGGCCGGGATGCCGGCCGCCTGGCGCTGCCGCCTGCTGCCCTTATTGTTGATAAAGCGAGAAATCGACGCTATGGGAGCCCCATGGGCGCGCAGGGGCCGTTCTGGCTCGTGATCGTCAGACCTCGGGCCAGGCCCGGCGCGGGCCGCACAGGGGCGTCAGCCCAGCGCCAGGTCAAAGCGCGCACGCAGGCCGGCCAGCCGCTCGACCGGCTCGTTGGCGAACACCAGGCGCAGGTACCGCTCCCCGCTGGGCCCCCAGCCCGTCATCGGGGTCGCGGCCACCCTGGCGCGGGCGAACAGGCGCTGGGGGGCGCTGACCGGCGGCGGAGCGTCAGCCGCGCGGCGGCGCGAGCCGGTACCCGACTGACGGGTCGCTCTGCAGGAACTGCCCGCTCTCATCGCCGAGCTTCCGCCTGATCCGGTAGGCGTACACCTTGAGATAGTGCAGTTCCCGCTCATAGCCAGGACCCCATACGTTCGCCAGGATCATCCGGCGCGTGCACACCTTTCCGGCGTTGCGGGCGAGGTAGGCGAGGAAGTCAAACTCTCTCGGCGTCAGGTCGAGCGGACGGCCGCCGTAAGTGGCGCCGTAATGCGCCAGGTCGAGGTGCAGCGGCCCGGCGTCGATTTCCGTTGCCTGATCGCCGCCGGGGCCGTTGGCCGCATGGTGCCGGATCGCCACCCAGACGCGGGCATTCAGCTCGCGCATGCCGAATGGCTTGGTCATGTAGTCATCAGCACCGCCGGCGAGCGCGCTGACCTTGCGGTCCTCGGTACTGTCAGCGGACAGCACGATGATCGGCACATCGCTCCAGGTCCTGATCCGCCTGCAGACCTCGAGCCCGTCCAGGTCGGGCAGGCCGAGGTCAAGGACGACCACGTCCGGCGCGCGGATCGCCGCTTCGGCGAGTCCCTCGCTGCCTGTCTCCGCGGCCCGGACCTGGTGCCCGAGCGCTTCCAGCCCGACCCGGCAGACGTTCAGCAGGTCGGGGTCATCGTCAATGATGAGAATCTGCGGCAAGCCGTGGCTCCTCGGGCATGGGCGCCGCTACGGGCAGCGTGAAGCAGAATCTCGCCCCGCCGCCGGGGGCGTCCTCGACCCAGATCCGCTGCCCGTGAGCCTCCACGAAGGTCCTGGCGATGGTCAGGCCGAGGCCGGCGCCCGCGTCATCTTCCCTGCGGGCGAACAGCCCGAACACCTCGTCGCGGCGGTCGGGGCTGACTCCGGGTCCGTGGTCGGTCACGGATACCTCGATCGTCCCGTCTGGAGTGAGGGCGGCGCTGATGGTGATCGGCGTGTTCCTCGGGCCGTGGCGGGCGGCATTCTCCAGGATGTTGGCCAGGACGCGGGATATGAGGACCAGGTCTGCGTCGATGGGCGGAAGGCCGGCGGTCACGTGGCAGCAGATGGCGTGTCCGCGCAGGGCGGGGCCCAGGTCCCGCAGCACGGCTGTCACGAGGTCGGCCAGCGAGGCGACGCTGCAGCGAGGCTGCAGGACCCCGGCCTGGATCCGGCTCATGTCCAGCAGGTTCTGCACGAGATCGGCGAGGCGGTCCGCCTGCACGTCAATGAGCCTGGCCAGGCTCTGGCGGGCGTCCGGGCTGAGCTCCAGGCCGCCGTCGGACAGGGTCGATGACGATGCCTTGATCGAGGCGAGCGGCGCCCGCAGGTCATGGGCGACGGCGGCGACGAGGGTCTTCGCCAGCCGGGCCATCTCATCAGTCAGCCGCGTCCGCAGTGCCTGCTCACGCAGCTGGACGCGCTCCACGGCCAGCGCGACCTGGTTGGCGAACAGCAGCAGCGGCTCGCGCTCGTGCCGGGCCGCTGTCTCGCCGGAAAGCACCAGGAGCCCGACCGGGCGCCCGGCCGCGGTCAGCGCCAGCACGAGGAGCTCGCCGTCCCCGGCAGCCTGGGCGTCCAGGGTTGCCGCTGCTCCGCGCTCAGGCAGGACGCGGCGCAGCTGATCCTCGGTGAGCGGCTCCCCCGCGGATGCGGCGATCGTCAGGCGCCCGGCGTCCGGGAGGAAGATCGCGACCTGACGCGAGCCGAACACGTCGGCCAGGGTGGTGACGATCACGGACAGCAGCACGTCCAGCGGCTTGTCCTCGACCAGCAGGTCGGACAGCTCGAAGAGCTGCCTGATCTCCCTGCCCTGCCGTCGCTCCCTCGCCCTGGCCGCGTTCATGCCGGCCACCACCCGGGCCACCGGGAGCATGACGACGGCATACACGCCAAGTGCGGCCCAGTTCTGCGGGGCGCCGACCCACAGGGTCAGATACGGCGGAATGAAGAAGAAGTCGTACACCAGGAATCCGGCGATAACGCTCAGCACGCCGGCGATGAAGCCGCCGACCACAACGCCGATGACGACCGGGACGACCAGGACGAGGGCGGTGGTCGCGATGCTGAGGTGGCTGCGAAGCGGGAGCATGGCACAGGTGAGGAGGACCATGCTGGCGAGCGCGGCGACGGTGCCGGTTACGCTGCGTTTCATCGTTGTTCCCTTCAATTCCATCATCGCGTACCGAAGGCGCAGCGGCGTCGCCGCCTCCGGTGGCGGCATCACGGAATCCTGTCAGTCGCAGCGACTGACAGGATTCCGTGATCACGAAGAGGAGCTCGCCGGGCCAGACGCTCATCCGGGCAGCGCCGTCATGACCGGACCAGCTGCCGCCGGGCAACGATGTGGACGTCGAGGCCTGCCCTCGCGGCCAGCCGCGAGATCCGGCTGGCGGCTGAGCCGCCGAGCAGGTCGCCCCAGCGGCTGCACGGGCCTGAGCCGATGACGATCTGGGTAATCCCGTGCCCGCGGGCGAAGTCGATCAGTGCGCCGGCCGGGTCGCCTGCCTCGAGCTCGTGCCAGCAGGCGCCGGCATCCGGCACCGCCCGGCGCAGGCTGCCGAGCCGGTCGCCGGCCGGCCCGGGGGCTGCGGCAGCGTCGCTGGTGACGTGGACGATGTCGAGCCCGGCCCCGGTCAGCGCGGCCAGCTGTGATGCCCGGCGGATGATCACGTCGGCTCCGGCCGCGGCGCTGACCGCGGCCAGGATGCGCCCGGCGGCCGGCCAGGGCACGCCTGGCTGGTACCGCGCCAGGTAGCTGCTCAGCTCCGCTCCGGTCTCATCGGCGAGGAAGCGCAGCGCTAGCTCCCGCAGGACGGTCAGGTTGTCCGGGCGGAAGAAATGGGCGAGGGCGCCGGGGACCTGATCGGCCGGGTACACGTTGCCGTGCAGCATCCGGCGGCGGAGCTGCTCGGGCGAGGAGTCGACGAGCTCGATCTGGTCGGCCCGGCGCACGACCCGGTCCGGGACCCGTTCGCGGACCCGCGCGCGGGTGATGCGCTCGACTGTGTCCGCCACGCTCTCCAGGTGCTGGATATTGACGGTCGCGACGATGCCGATGCCGGCGTCCAGCAGCTCCAGGACATCTTCCCAGCGCTTGGCGTGACGTCCAGAGCCCGGCAGGTTGGTGTGGGCGAGCTCGTCGACGAGCGCTACCTGGGGATGGCGCCTGAGCACGGCGTCCAGGTCCATTTCCTCGAACCGACCACCGCGGTACTCGACGACCTTGCGGGGGACGTTTTCCAGCCCCGCCGCGCGCGCCTCGGTCACCAGCCGGCCGTGGCACTCCACGAATCCGACGACGACATCGCCGCCTTGCTGCTGCTGCCGGTGACCTTCGCCGAGCATGGCAACGGTCTTCCCGGCACCGGGCGCCACGCCGAGGTAGATGCGGAATCGGCCAGCCGTCTCGGCGCTGCCGGTCACCTCGGCGCCGGCGGCCGGATCCGGAACGCTGGCAGCCAGGATCGCGGCAGTCACCGGAGGGCCGGCAATCTCGTGCGCGACGTTCCCGCGGCCCGGTCCGCGGCCAGCTCAGCGTACTGGCAGGTGGCCCGGGCATCCTCGCGCGGCTGCAGCCAGTACCGCGGATTCCAGACCACCAGCCGACCGCCGTCCAGTCCGGCCCGGCCAGTCACCGTGCACTGTGTCCCTTCTGTCAGGCACGCGACGGCGGCGCGCCCGAGGAAGAGCAGTCCGAGCTCGCCGGTGCCATCGGTGAGAGTGCAGCGGTAGGCGGGACTGCTGCCGATGCTGATGGCCGCGGCTGCGCTGATGGTGCCGGTGACGGCGACCAGCGCCTGCGGACGCGCGTCGGCGATCCTGCTGGCCATCTCCGGGCTGCACCGCACCGCGGTGCCCGCTACTTCGATGCTGTTCATGACAGCCTCCCCAGTGCCTCGTTGAGCTGGAGGACATTGATGTAGGACGCCCCGAGGAACCCCAGCTGCGGCGGCTGGATCAGCGTCGCCACCAGCCGGCGGACCTCGGCCGCCGGCAGCCGCCTGGCCCTGGCCACGACGCTGACCTGGGCGTAGGCGTCGGCTGGGGAGATGTCCGGGTCCACGCCGCTGCCCGAGGTCGTGACGAGATCGGGGGTCGGCGCAACGCTGGCTCGGCGCAGTGCCGCGATCTGCGCCCTCGCGGCCTTCATCAGCGCTGCCGACCGGGGCCCGAGGTTCGTTCCGCCGGTGGCGAGGGGATCATCGGCGTCGGGGCGCCCCTGGAACCACCGGGGACCGGTCCAGCTCTGGCCGACGAGGGCGGAGCCGTCCGCGGTCAGCGACCCGTTGGCCTGACGGGCGAAGAATTCCTGCCCGATGGCCGTCTCGGTCAGGGGATAGGCCAGGCCCAGCAGGACGAGGAAGACGAGCGAGACGAGCGCGGAACGGCCCAGGTTGCCGAGCATCAGTAGGCCCCTGTCACGGTGAGGATGATGTCGATGAGCTTGATGAAGATGAAGGGCGCGATGATGCCGCCGACGCCGTAGATGAAGACGTTGCGGCGCAGGATCGCCGCCGCTCCCGACGGGCGGAATCGCACCCCGCGCAGGGCGAGCGGGATGAGCGCCACGATGACGAGCGCGTTGAAGATCACCGCGGACAGCACGGCAGTCTGCGGGCTGTGCAGGCCCATGATGTTGAGCGCCCGCAGCTGCGGGTAGGTGGCCACGAAGAGAGCCGGGATGATCGCGAAGTACTTGGCGACGTCGTTGGCGATCGAGAACGTGGTCAGCGCGCCGCGGGTGATGAGAAGCTGCTTGCCGATCTCCACGACATCGATCAGCTTCGTCGGGTTGGAGTCAAGGTCGACCATGTTGCCGGCTTCCTTGGCCGCGGTCGTCCCCGTGTTCATCGCGACCCCGACGTCGGCCTGGGCCAGGGCGGGAGCGTCATTGGTGCCGTCGCCGGTCATGGCGACGAGCTTGCCGCCCTTCTGCTCGGCCTTGATGAAGGCCATCTTGGCCTCGGGCGTCGCCTCGGCGAGGTAATCGTCCACGCCCGCCTCCTGCGCGATAGCGGCCGCCGTCAGGGGATTGTCACCGGTGATCATGACCGTGCGGATCCCTGCGGCCCGCATCTCCGCGAAGCGCTCCCTGATTCCCTCCTTCACGATGTCCTTGAGCTCGATGACCCCGAGCAGCTCCGGGCCATCGGCGACGGCCAGCGGCGTGGAGCCGGACCGGGCGATCCGGTCGACGATCCGCTCAAGCTCCGCTGATGGCCCGCCGCCCTGCCCGGCCACCCATTTGCGCACCGACTCGGCTGCGCCCTTGCGAATCTGCCGTGCGCCGATGTCCAGCCCGGACATGCGGGTCTGGGCAGTGAACGGCACGAACAGGTGGCCGTCGCCAAGCTGGCGCTGGCGAAGCTCGAAGCGCTGCTTGGCCAGCACGACGATGGACCGGCCCTCCGGGGTCTCGTCGGCCAGCGAGGCCAGCTGAGCGGCACTGGCCAGCTCCTCCTCGGTGTGACCATCGACGGGGCAGAAAGCCGATGCCATCCGGTTGCCGAGCGTGATCGTGCCTGTCTTGTCGAGCAGCAGGGTCTGCACGTCACCGGCGGCCTCCACCGCCCGGCCCGACATGGCCAGCACGTTTCGCTGGACCAGGCGGTCCATCCCGGCGATCCCGATGGCGGAGAGCAGCGCGCCGATGGTGGTCGGGATGAGGCAGACCAGCAGCGCGACGAGCACCACGACCGAGACCGTCGCGCCGGCGAACTGGCCGTACGGCTGGAGGACGACGACGACGGGAACGAAGATGATCGTCAGCGCCGCGAGAAGGATGGTGAGCGCGATCTCGTTGGGAGTCTTCTGCCGGCTGGCTCCCTCCACCAGGGTGATCATCCGGTCCAGGAACGTGTGGCCGCGCTCGGCGGTGATCCGGACCACGATGCGATCCGAGAGCACCCTGGTGCCCCCGGTCACCGCGGAGCGGTCACCGCCTGCCTCCCGGATCACCGGCGCGGACTCGCCGGTGATCGCGGACTCATCGACCGATGCCAGGCCCTCGACGATCTCGCCGTCGGAAGGGATGACGTCGCCTGCCTCGCAGACGACGAGATCGCCGCTGGCGAGCGCGGCAGCGGGCACACGTTCCTCGGTCCCGTCCTGGCGCTGCCGGCGCGCCCGGGTGTCGGAGCGCATCCGGCGCAGCGTGTCGGCCTGGGCCTTGCCGCGCCCTTCGGCGACGGCCTCGGCGAAGTTGGCGAACAGGACAGTGAGGGCCAGCCAGGCGGTGACCGACCAGGCAAAGACGCTCGGGTGGGCGATGGACTCGGCGAGCGTCACCACGGTGCCGATCAGCACCACGAACATCACCGGGTTCCTGACCTGCACCCTGGGGTCGAATTTCTTCAGCGCATCGACTGCTGCGTGAGCCAGGATGGCGCGGTCGAACAGGCCGCGGTTCCGGTTCACGCCGCCAGGTGGCGCGCTCTCACCGCGCGGCTGGCCGGCCGGAACGGGCGCCTGCAGGCTGTCAACTGCTGACATTCAGCTACACCTTTCCTGCGGCCGCCGCGGCGCCAGGCTGCGGGCGGCTGGAATGGGCATCGGGGAGAACGGGATCACCGGCGTCCCGGCGGGCGCCTGCACCGGGCGAGCGCGTGTCCGGTTATCCGGGCGGCGCGGCAGGGCTCCCGCGGCGGCGGCAGCGCGCGGGGCGCGAGCTCACCGGGGCGCCGCATCAGAACAGCTTCCCGTGCGATAGCTGCTCGACGATGGGGCCGAGCGAGACGGCCGGGAAGAACGTGAGCGCGCCGACGATCAGGATGACGCCGATCAGCAGCCCCATGAACATCGGCTGGTCGGTGCGGAACGTACCCGCTCCGGCGGGGACAACCTCCTTGGCCGCCAGGGTGCCCGCCAGCGCCAGGACCGGCACCATGATCGCGAAGCGGCCGAGCAGCAGGCCCGCGGTGCCGATGACGTTGTAGAAAGCGGTATTGGCGCTGAGGCCGGCGAAGGCGGACCCATTGTTATTGGTCTCCGAGGTGAAGGCATAGAGGATCTCGGTGAAACCGTGCGGGCCCGCGTTCAGCGGTGCGATCCGGCCGGCGTGCACCGAGACGGCTATCGCGGCCAGCACGAGCACCGTGATCGGCATGACCAGGACGCCGAACGCGGCCAGCTTGACCTCCCTGGCCTGGATCTTCTTTCCCAGGTACTCCGGTGTCCGGCCGACCATCAGGCCGCCGAGAAAGACAGTCACGATGGCGAACAGCAGGATGGTGTAGAGGCCGCTGCCGACGCCGCCGGGTGAGACCTCGCCGAGCATCATCCCGGTGAGCAGCGCGAAGCCGCCCATCGGGGTGTAGGAGTCCTCGGCGGAATCGACGCTGCCGGTTGAGGTCTGGGTTGATGCGGTCGCGTACAGCGCGGAGGAGGCAGCGCCGAACCGGACCTCCTTGCCTTCCATGTTGCCGGCCGGCTGATGTGTCATCCCGGCGGCAGCCACGGCCGGGTTGGCCTGGTGCTCGGAGACCGAGGCGATGGCCAGCCAGGCGCCGAAGATGATGGCCATCACGCCGAGGATCGCGGCGCCCTGGCGAACGCTGCCGACCATCTTCCCGAACGTGTAGGTCAGCGCCACCGGTATGCACAGGATGAGCGCGATGGACAGGAAGTTCGTCAGCCCGGTCGGGTTCTCGAACGGATCAGCGCCGTTCGCGTTGAAGTACCCGCCGCCGTTGGTGCCGAGCTGCTTGATGCTCTCCTGGGAGGCCACCGGGCCGCGCGGTATGACCTGCCGGACGCCGTTGAGCGCGTCGTGGACATGGGCGGGCCCCGCCAGGGTCTGCAGGGCGCCCTGGGCAATGAAGACGATGGCGAGCGCGAACGCGATCGGCAGCAGCACGTAGATCGTGCCGCGGACCAGGTCGACCCAGAAGTTCCCGATCGTCCGCGAGCCCCTCCGGGAGAATCCGCGGATCAGCGCGACGGCCACCGCGATGCCCACAGCGGCACTGAGGAAGTTCTGCACCGCGAGCGCGCCCATCTGCGACAGGTACGACATCGTCGTCTCGCCGGAGTACGCCTGCCAGTTCGTGTTCGTCACGAACGACACCGCGGTGTTCCAGGACAGCGCCGGAGGCACCGCTGGCAGGTGCTGCGGGTTGAAGGGCAGGTGGCCCTGCAGCCGGACCATCGCGTAGGTGACCAGGATGGCCACGCCCGAGAAGACGATGAGCGAGGCACTGTAGCGCTGCCATGACTGCTCGGCCGCGGGGTCGACCCGCAGCGCCCGGTAGATCGGGCGCTCGATGACGGACAGCCAGCGGACCCGGCCTTCGTAGACCGAGACCAGGTAGGAGCCCAGCAGGCGCCAGGCAACCGCCAGCACGACGACGAGGGCCACGATGGTCCAGGTGAAATCCATCAGAACCACTCAGCCTTGAACAGCGCCACGCCGAGGTAAATGAACACGGCGAGCGACAGCGCGAGCAGGAGTCCCTGGGTCAGGCTCATATCCGCTCCAGGCCCCAGATCAGGCCCAGCATCGCCGCTACGAAGACGACGACCCCGGCAACAACTAGCACATCAGCCATGCCTCCAGCCTGAGCGAGAGGCCGGTAACCGCGGGGTGGACGGCCGCATCCCGGCAGTAGAGAAAAGGTGAACGGCCGCGCGCGTCCGCGTCCTCGCCCCGCCGGGCGCGATCGGGCCTGCGGCCGCGCCTGCCGCCGGTAGCCGGGCCAGGGCTAGCTCAGGACGCGCCCTGCGGCCAGGCCGGCCAGGGGCGTCGCCGGGCCGGGCGGACCGCAGGCCTCTAGCATCGGGGGCGTGCGCATCGCAGCGGCGGTCCTCGGCGCCCTGATCGTGGTGGCCGTGTGGGTGAACGTGGCCGTCACCCTGGTCATCCCGCGCGGCCGCGTCGGGTTCATCAAGATCGTCGACCGGCTGGTCGACCAGGTGTACGGCCCGGCCGCCCGCCTGGTGCGGAGCTGGGACCGGCGGGACGCCCTGCTGGCCAGCCAGCCCGCGGTCAACCTGGGCATCCTGCTGGCCAGCTGGCTGGCCGGATTCCTGGTCGGCTTCGGGCTGCTGCTGTGGCTGCCCGGCGGCAGCTTTCCCGGCGCGCTGCGCGAGGCCGGCTCGTCGCTGTTCACCCTCGGCTTCGCCGACCGGAGCCTTGCCGGGCCCAGCGTCATCGACTTCATCGCGGCCGCCTCCGGACTGGTCATCGTCGCCCTGCAGATCGCCTACCTGCCCACGCTGTACTCCGCGTACAACCGCCGCGAGACGGAGGTCACGCTGCTCGGCCCGCGGGCCGGCAGCCCAGCCTGGGGACCGGAGATGCTGGCCAGGGCCCAGCTGGTGCGCGGCGTCGAGCAGCTGACGGGCATCTACGAGGCCTGGGAACGCTGGTCGGCCGACGTGGCCGAGTCCCATTCGAGCTACCCGTTCCTGCTGCGCTTCCGGTCCCCCGAGCCGCACAGCTCCTGGGTTGTCTCGCAGCTGGCCGTCCTGGACGCCGCGGCGCTGCACCTGGCGGCCTGCCCGGCGAGCGCGCCGTTCACGGCCCGGCTGTGCGTGCAGATGGGCTTCAGCTGCCTGCGGCAGCTGACCCGCACGCTGCGCATCCCGGTCGACGAGGATCCGCGGCCCGACGACCCGGTCAGCCTGAGCTGGGAGGAATTCCTGCAGGGCTGGGAGCGGCTCACCGCGGCCGGGTTCCCGGTCGAGCGGACCGCCGAGGAGGCCTGGCCGCATTTCCGCGGCTGGCGGGTCAACTACGAAACGGCCGCCTACAAGCTGGCCTGGGGCCTCGACGCGGTGCCAGCTCCCTGGGCGGGTCCGCGCCGCCACGAGTGGGGGCCGTTCGAGCCCCGCAGGCTGGCCAACCGGACCCCTGAGCATCCCGATGGCCAGCCCGCCGCGCCAGGGGGCCCGTTCCCCGGCTGGTGACCCTGCCCCCGGCTGGTGACCCTGCCCCCGGCTGGTGACCCTGCCCCCGGCGGGTGACCCTGCCCCCGGCGGGTGACGCCGATCGAGGGCGCAGCGCGCGGCATTCGCGCATGGTCAGGCGCTGGCGGCATGTTTTGCGCGGCAGCTCGCCAGCCTGCCGGGACTCCGGTCTAGCAGCGGGGTGCGGGCTTGCTGTAGGTGGTCTTGCTCGGGGTGGCGAGGTAATAATCCGTGACCCAGCGGCCGTCGGCGAGGTGGTCCCAGACCCGGGTGGTACCCACGAGACTGCCGGCCTGCTGGCAGGTCAGCCAGCCGAGTGCGCCGGCCGGGAGGGTGCCGGTGACGGGGTAGGAGGCGCCGGGCCCGGTCCGCTCGTTGAGGGTGCTGGCGGTGACCTGGTAGGGATAGCTGCAGCGGGGCAGCGGGGCGCTGTACCCGGTGCCCGATGGGGTGCTGACGTAGGCGTCGGTGACGTAACTGCCGTCGATCAGCTTGTCCCACACGCTGGTAGCGCCGATCTTCTGGCCGGGCGCCTGGCAGCCGATGGCCAGCGCGGATCCGGGGGCGTGCGTCTTGAAGACCGGGTAGCTGGTGGACGGGCCGGAGCGCGCGTTGAGCGCGGTGCCGCTCGTGACCTTGTAGCCGTAGCTGAAGCTGGCGACCGGGGCGTTGAGCTGGTCATTGTCGATGCTCAGGGTGACGCCGCCGTAGGTCTCGCTGTGGCTGTTGCGGTATTGCTTGGCTCGCTGATGTGCTCCCCAGTCGGTGTCCGGGACACCGGCCCAGCCGGTGAGGGAAGAGTTCTGGTCGTAGCGGGCGATCCACAGCGCGTCCGGGCGGGCGTAGGACGCGGATGCGTAGACGCCGGCCAGGTCGTGGGCGCCGGAGGCGAGCTGGGCGTAGACCCCCGCGATGTACCCGAGCCGGTGGATCTCGGCGGTCCAGCCCGACAGGTAGCGCAGCACCGCCGTCCGGCAGGAGGCGTTGCCGGTGGCGTAGGTTTCCATGTCGTTGTAGAGCGCGCTGCCGCCGATCATGCCGAGCGCCCTGGCCTTGGTGACTGCGTCGTCGGCTGCGGCGGTGCCCTGGCTGGCCGCCTTAGCCGGGTCGATCTTCTGGTCGGCGGGCTTCCCGCCGCACGGCGCCTGCAGCCCCTTGTACACCGGCAGCAGCCGCCACCGCAGCCTGGCTACCGCGCTGACCCAGCTCGCGGTGAGCTGCGGCTGGCTGCAGGTGCGGTTAACACCGCCGATATAGACGCCGATCGCCCGGTACGGCGACGCGCCCCAGGCAGTGATTGTGCTCAGCGGCGGCGCTGTGCAGGTGTCGAAGGCCGCGCCTAAGTAGGTGGTCGCGGTCGCTTCGGTGCCGTACCTGACGGTTGTCGCCGGTTCAGCCATCGCCGGAGCGGCGATCCCGAGCAGGGCCAGCGCGGCCCCGGCGGCGGCCACCCCGGCGATGAGCACCCTGGCCGCGTGGCGGCGATCCGGGCGGCCCGCCGGCGCGCGGAGCAGGACCGCGGGACGGCAATCGGCGAGGCGAGTACCGGACATGATCACTCCTGTCGGCGCGCTGGGCCAGCCTTCCGGTGCGTGCTGTCAGCGAATGCGACTGACTGTAAGCCCGGCTGGCTCGGGCCAGGACAGGGCCGATCGGCCCGTGCGGGCGGTGACGAAGGTCCCGCGGCGGCTGCGGGCCAGTGGCCTGGCGAACCGCCGCGCTGGATGCATCCGGGCCCAGCGAGGAACGGCTGGGCCGCGCCATTACGGCGGAATGCCCGCCGCGCTGCCATCGTCCCGGCCCTTCCGGCGCGCCGGGGCCAGGTCGCGGCGGCCGGTCAGGATGAGCCAGGTGACGGCGCCGGTGACCAGGGCCGGGCAGGCGGGCTGCAGGCCGACGGCTGCCCGGGTGCCCGCGGTGATCGCGGCGACGGCCAGCAGCCGCAGGGCAAGACGGCCGGGACGCCCGCCGCGGATCCGGGCGGTGAGGCGGACGGCGGCCATCAGCGGGCGGGCGTGCCACCCGCGACCGCTGCCCGCTCCGTGCCGCGCGAGGGCAGCCTGCAGGTCGGCCAGTGCCTCGCCGCGTGCTGACCGGGTGCGCAGGGCCGTGTAGGCGGCCGAGGCGGCGGCGAAGGCGGCCGGGTCGCCGCGATCAGCACGATCCGGGTGGGTGGCGGCCGCGATCCTTCGCCAGGCGGCACGCACCTCGTCATCGGTCAGGTCCGCGCTCGCATCCAGCCCCAGTACCCGAAACGGATCCCCGGCAGCCATCCCGCCCGCCGCTGGCGGCGGCCGCCCGTGGTCTTTACCTCGAGCTGGCCCGGTCATTGGCCGACTCCCGTGCCAGCGGCCCCGCCTGGAGGCGGCCCGGTGCTCGTGCCCGGCCGGGCGGCCGCGCCCCCGGCGGCCGGCCTGCCCGCGGCGGCGTTCGTCCCCGTGCGGGCGCTCGGGCCGGCCGCGGTGCCACCGCGGGCGGCGATCGCCGGAGCCGGGCCGAAGGCGTCGTCCAGGAACGCCGTGATGTCTGGCAGCGCGGCGGCCCCGCGCCGGGCCGCCGGGGCGGCCGCCTCGCCGCGGCCCGCCGGGGCGGCCGCCTCGCCGCGGCCCGGCGCGGCGCCGCCCGGCCGTGGCTGGGCCCAGGGCGCGAGTGGCAGCGCGGCGGGGGCGGCTACCAGTCGCTTGACCTGGACGTATGTCACGCCGCCGCGGTAGATGTAGGCGGCCTGGCCGACGTCAAGGCGGCGGATGATGGCCGGGTCGGCGACGGCTTCCTCGCGCAGCTGCGAGCTTCCGCGGCGGCTCCACCGGGCCACGCCGGTGAGCTGCCGGGAGCTCGCGACCTGGCGGCGGCCGCCGGCCAGGCCGGCCACCGGCTCAGGATGCGGGGTCCGCAGCAGCCAGACGCCGCCGTCGGCGGCCGCCGCGATCCGGTACCTCGCGTCGTCGTCAGCCGCCAGGCCGTGCCAGGACTGCGCCGAGACCTGAACCGCGAGGCCCAGCGAGCGCGCCCGCTCGTACAGCTGCCAGATCGGCAGCCGCCGTGAGACGGCGCTGAACTCATCGACGGCCAGGAGCACTTCCCTGGCACCGGGGCCGGCGGTGCCAGGGCCGCTGGTGACGTAGCTGGCCAGCAGGTCGACCAGCGCCCGAGCCTGTGCCTCGGCCACGGCGACCTCGGCGGTGCCCTCCAGGATGCAGTACCAGGCGTCGGCGTCGCCGAACCCGGCCGGGCCGTCGAGACCGCCGCCTAGCCGCCGGAACAGCGTGCGGAACCGCAGCGCCACATCGGGCAGCTGCCGGGTCGCGGCCCGGATCAGCGCGAACTCGTCCTCGGTCCCGTCCTGGTAGGCCCGGGCCAGCCAGGCCGCGTCGAGCCGGGCCAGGAAATCGGCCGCGCTGGCCGGCGGCCCGCAGGGCGCCCCGACCGCCAGCGCCACGGCGGCCTCCATCACGTCGGCGTAGAACGCGGCGGCACCGCTGCCATGCTCGATCAGGTCCACCAGGGTGGTGATGAGCTGGCGCGGCGGCAGAGCCCAGAGCGACAGGCCGCTCTCGTCCGGCCAGATGGCGGTGGCCCTCGCCCCGGCGTCGCGCAGCACCCGGCGGGTCCGGTCCGCTATCCGGCGCGCATCGGGCCCGCCCTTGCAATCGAGCACCACCAGCAGCGGCGGGCGGCCGGCCCCGGCGGCATGCCGCTGCAGCGCCGCGGCCATGAACCCGGCCCATAGCCGCAGCAGCAGCGTCGTCTTCCCGGTTCCCGTGCCGCCGATGACCACCTGATGCGAGCGCAGCCGCTGGTAGGGCAGCCTGGCCAGGTCCCGGGCCTGGAGGCCGACGGCCCGGATGACAGCGCCGGTCACGATCTCGCCATCGGCCAGGGTCAGCGGCGCGGCGCCCGGCGCGGCGATCCT
>Ga0187858_10000373_pt1 | contig 57033 bp, 47 predicted proteins | sample June2016WEW_8_15_FD_133015 | JGI IMG/M metagenome (GOLD analysis project Ga0187858, IMG submission 133015) | Peatland microbial communities from SPRUCE experiment site at the Marcell Experimental Forest, Minnesota, USA - June2016WEW_8_150 | ecosystem: Environmental > Terrestrial > Soil >...
GATCGATGCACGGCGTGCCCCAGGTGGCATAAGCCTGCAAAATCAGTTCGCAGTCAGGCGCGTTCGAATGCACCTCTCGCTTGGCTCTCTGCAACTCCACAATCAATTCCGCCCGGCAATCCAACCGCGCGTCGGCAACAATCCAGTACCGCCTATCCAGGCTCGCCGGTTGTCGCTCGCCGCTCGATTCGCGCGTGGTCCGCAACAGCGCATGACCTAGGCCAATCGAACCCTCCATCCAGCTCTCGCGGGCATCCGGACCACGGTAGGAGAGAAAATTCACGAGCGACTGCAACAGCGCCCGCTCCATCGGCGCACCGTCCCGATGAAAAATGCCGACAATTCCGCTCAATCCGTCACCTTGCCATCAAAGGGTCATGCATTGAATTCCCGAAGCGTGTTGTCCTGCCGCTAGAGTTGAAATTCGAATCGCTACCAGAACGATGGTAGAGCTCTTTCGTCTGCCCAAGCGATCCACCTCTTAGGGAATCGGAGGCCGATGGCAGAGAGGGGGTGCGAACCGAGCATCCGCTGTACACACGCTGCGCTTCGATGTGGAAGCTCTTTCTTCCTCCCACGGAAGAGGTCTGGCGGCCGTGCGGCGAAATCAAACCCGATCGTTTACTCCACGCGTTGCGCCGCTCGTTCCTCCTGGCGCTCCAGCGCGCTAAATCGCCGGAGCCGATTCCACATCCGCAGAATGGATTCGGAGCAAGCCCTTAGCTACCAGCTGCCCGAGGAGTTCCGAGAGATTCTGACGAAGTAGCTCCGCATCGACCTCGAATTCGGCCAGCAACTCCTCATAGGCATTGTCGATGTTCGGCGCCGTGGTGAGCAATTGCCACATGCGCGTACCGGTCTCATCCAAGCCGTAATAGATTTCCACTCCAGATTCAGGAGCACGGACTCTTTTTCGAGAAAGCACACCAGCACATGCTTCGGCACTTCGACGCGGTCCGAGAAAGAAAGCATCACCCTACCCTCTCCGTTTACACGCAACGATGGCGTTTTCGAAACTCGCATGGATGACCAACCCGATCGGTAGCATTCTACCGGGGAATAGAATCGTCTGCCACTCCGACTAGTGGGGCTGCTCGTTTCGTTGTCTGGCACTCACCGCGGGCCCAGCGTTTACGGAGAATAGGAGCTGTTCCATTTTAGAACGGGTCCCTCCTTCGTTCTCGTCAATTTATCCTTGCATCTGCTTTCCCGGCTAGGCACAGTAACCCTCAGATGATCCTTCGTCTTTCGGATTCCCTGGTGCGGGGCCTCCTGGTTGTTGCGGCCCTAGTGGTCGCCCTCGTTGTGTCTTTTTTTGCCATTCGCATGACCATAGCAGCGGATGCCGCCGACGGAACAACCGCAAAGGACTTCGAATTGGCCGCGCGCCTGGAGCCGCGCAATCCGGAGTATTGGTACCGCCTGGGTCGCTACCAGGAATTCAATCTCGAAGATCCGCATCCTGACCGCGCCTTCGACGCTTTCCATCGCGCCATCGCTCTGGATCCCCATTACCCCGAAGCATGGCTCGATCTCGCCACCTCCTATGAATTGGACGAGAATATGGAAGCGACGCGCGAGGCCTACCTGCACGCCAAGGAAAGCTACCCTGCTTCCGCGGAAGTTTCCTGGCGCTATGGAAACTACCTTTTGCGCGCGGGTGAGTTGCCGCACGCTTTTGAGGAACTGCATCACGCGCTGCAGGCCGATCCTCACCGTGCCGCTGCGGCTTTCTCTCGTGTTTACCGGGCGGACCCGAACATGGATGATCTCCTCACGAAGGTTCTTCCCCCTCAACCAGATGTCTACATCGGTGTCATCGCCGAAGCCAGCAGTGCCAAACAACTGGGCGTGGCCCAGGAAGTCTGGGCGCATCTTCTGACCCTGCACCCGCATCTCGAAACCCGCGACTTCTACACGCTCGTGTATGCACTCCTAGCCGCCGGCGAGGAAGCCGATGCACGGCGCGTGTGGGATCAGGGAATAGCCACCCTGAATCTGCCGCCGCTCCTCCAGCCGCGAGGTTCCGTGATATGGGATCCGAGCTTCGAATCTGGCCTCAGCAACTTTTTCTTTGCCTGGCAATTTCAACCCATCGTTCAGGGAGTACGCACGACTTTCGACACGACGCAAAAACATTCGGGAGTGCAGTCGCTGCGGATTTCGTTTGACGGCCAGCAAAACCCGAATCTCGATATCGCCTGCACCTTGGGAATCGTCGAACCGGGCACCCGCTATCTCTTCTCTGGCTGGATCAAAACGCAGGAACTCACCACGATTCAGGGCATCTCATTCCGTCTGCGCGGCCTGGACAAGGACTTCGCACCCCCGGTGGACTCACGTGAGATCCATGGCACAAGTCCCTGGACCGTTATCGATATTCCGTGGACGGCCGGGCCGGGGATTCGGCGCGTCCAGGTCTGTGTGCGCCGGGATCCCAGTGACAATCCGGACGTGCGCATCTCCGGCAATGCCTGGGTCGATGACGTCACTCTCGTGCCGCAACCTTCGGAGCCTCGTAAGCCATGAGACTCTTTCGCATCGCCATCTGCGCGCTCCTGGCCTTCAGTGTTCTTGCCTATGGTTGTGTGGAGGAATGGTCTCAGGCTGTCCTCGAAATCAGCTTGGCCTGGCTTCTGGTGTGGTGGGCCATCCGCCAATACCGGCGGCGTTCCGAACACGTGGTGCTCTCGCCTCTGTTCGTGCCCTTGGCCACTCTCGCGCTACTGGTTTTCGCGCAGATGGTGTTTCATACCACCGCGTCGCTCTATCACACGCGCATAGAGCTGCAACTCGTGGTTGCGTACCTGACCCTGTTGTTGCTGTTGACTCAAGCCTTCTACCGCTCCCACCATTTGCGTGGTCTGGTGTGGTTTCTGATGTCCTTGGGATTTTTCGTCTCGATCTTCGGCATCCTCCAGCACTTCACATTTAACGACAAGCTCTACTGGTTTCGTGTCATGCGCCAAGGTGGAAATCCCTTTGGTCCCTACGTGAACCGGAATCACTTCGCCGGTTTTGCGGAACTTGTGATCCCCATTGCCCTGGTGCCCTTGTTCCTCGGGAAAGTTCGCCGGGAGCGGCTCTTCTTGGTGGCCTTGTTCGCGATTGTACCCATCGTGGCACTGCTCCTATCGGCCTCGCGCGGAGGGATCGTCAGCCTGGCCTTACAAATGGTTATTCTGTTTCTCTTGCTGCTGGTGCGACGGGTCCGCAGCAAACACGTCCTCGTGGGTGGGATGGTGGTCTTGTGCGCCGCCCTGGCAGTCTCCTGGATCGGTGTCACGCAGGTCCTCCAGCGGTTTGCCGACTACCAATCCCTAGAAGTCTCCGTTGGGAAACGCGCGGCCATGCGTGTAGACACTTGGCACATATTTCTCGACCACCCGCTCATGGGCACGGGGCTCGGTACCCTTCAAATGGTCTTTCCGCCCTACGATTCGCTATATGACGGCAGGATCGTGAATCACACCCACAACGACTATCTGGAGGCGCTGGCGGAAACGGGCGTCCTGGGGGGCCTTTGTTGTCTCTGGTTTCTGGGGGTACTGTTACTCGATTCCTTGCGCGGATTGGCGGAACTCGGGAGTTCCTTCGGTGCTTGGCTGAACCTGTCGGGTCTTGTGGGTTGTTGTGGGCTACTCGTTCATAGTTTGGTAGACTTTAACCTGCATATACCGGCCAACGCGCTGCTCTTTGTTGTGGCGGCGTATTTGGCGACTACTCGCCTTCAAGCCTCTCCGCCCGGGCAAATTGCAGGGGATTCAGCAACTCGGTTTGATGCGAAAACAAAAGGCATGTCGCGGCTACAGACGGTATAATGCCGAAGGGGGTCAATCATCCTGATGGTTGAAGTGCGAGTGGCGAACCTGACGATGGGGGTGTGCTCAGCCCTTGTGGCGGGCCTACTCATGCTTGCTCCGCAGGTTTTTGCACAAAACGCTCCCGTCCTCGAAACCCCCCAACAAACCAACGAACGCATTCGCAATCTTTCCATGGAAGCGAAGTCCGGTCCGCACGAGTATGTCATTGGAAATGGCGACCTTCTGGACATCTCCGTGTTTGATGTGCCAGAGCTGACACGCGAACTCAGGGTCAGCCAAACAGGCACGATTGGCATTCCACTTGTGCCGGTTCGTCTTCGCGTCGCGGGCCTTACCGAACTCCAGGCGGAGCAGAAGATCGCCGAAGTACTGGAAGCCAATGGCTTGGTAAGTCATCCGGAAGTCAGTGTCATGGTGAAAGAGCACAAGAGTCGGCCCATCACTATCGTCGGGGCCATTGGTCACCCCATGGTCTACGAAGCGGAAAGCAGCGTTACCTTGCTCGAAGCCTTGGCCGAAGCCGGCGGCGTCTCCAACGATGCCGGCGATACGGTCATCGTTTCCCGCCCGCAATCCGCAACATTTATTGAAGTCACAGAACCCGCAGCGTCCGATAACAAACCTGCTCCGGGCTCCGGCGAACCTCCTGAACTCGATGTGCCTACAGGTGCCGCTCCTGCGACGGAAGCTCCGAAAACCGGCGCGCCAAACTCCTCTGTGTTTCCTTCTACGCCAGAGGTGCCCCAGCACGCGGTGGCTTCCCCGGCCGCGGGCAATCCACCGCCAGCACAAAATTCAGCGTCCTCTAACATCATTACTATCAATTTGAATGAGCTTCTGGAAGCGGGCGACCTCCGGAACAACATTCCCCTCCTGGGCGGCGATGTGGTCACCGTTCCTCATGCGGGGATCGTCTATGTTCTCGGCGCGGTGAGCCGTCCCGGTGGATTCGTTGTTTCCAACGATCGCACGCAGCTCACCGCCCTCAAGGTGCTCTCTCTCGCTGGGGGTCTCACCAATATTGCCAAGATGGATCACGCCGTAATCATTCGCAAGGATGATCAAGGCAAACAGACGGAAACGGAAGTAGACCTGAAGAAAGTCATTAGTCGCGAATCCGAAGATTTGCAAATGCATGCCAGCGACATTCTCTACGTTCCGGCTAGCCGGACCAAACAGGTGCTGCTCAGTGCTGTGGCATTGGGAGTTGCCATCGGCAGTGCTGTAGCCATCTACCGGGTCGCCTATCACTGAGATACTTAGGATGAACGACAACACAAAAATAATGCCGCGGGACCCCGGCTCGAATGGGGCCGTTGATCTTTTCAGCCCTGATGCGCGCGTACGGGCCATTGATCTCTCGCCGCGCGAACCCCATCTCTATGATTACCTGCTCATCCTGCGCAAGCATCAGTGGCTGATCCTTTCCTTCCTGCTCGCGATCGTTACCATCGTGAGCATTGCCACCTTCCGCATGCGCCCGGTCTATATCGCCACCGCCAGAATCGAAATCGACCGGGAGAATGCCAACATTCTTCCCTTCCAGGGCGCCGATTCGTACGACTACATGATGGATCTGGAAAACTACATCGAAACGCAATCCAAGATTCTTACCAGCGAGACCATGGCCCTGCAGACTATCCGCAACAGCGGCCTCGCCTCTAATCCGGGATTCTCCGGCGGCAGCGGGCCATCGGAGGCCATTGCCACCGGGAGCCTTGCCAACCAGAAATACCCACCGGAAGTCGGTGCCTTTCTCGGCAGCCTCAGCGTCAAGCGCGTTCCCAACACCCGCTTGATGGATGTGAGTTTCGAATCCACTGACCCGCAACTTGCCGCGCGCATGGTCAATGCCCATCTGGAGACTTACATCGAGCAGAATTACCGCAGAAGCTACGAAGCCACCACGCAGGCATCGCGTTGGCTTGCCGGCCAGCTCGATGAGCTCAAGATCAAGGTCGAAAAATCCGAAAACGCCCGCATTGAGTATGAGCGCCAGAATCAAATCTGGACCGTCGACGACAAGCAGACCATGACCACCCAGCGCCTCGGTGATTTGAACAAAGAACTCACCGATGCGCAAAGCGACCGCATCAAGAAGCAAGCTCTCTACGAATTTGCCAAGGCCGGTGAACTCGAAGCTGTTCCCCAGTTGCGCAATAACGCCGTCCTTCAGGACTTGCAGAGAAGGCGCTCTGATCTTTCCATACAATACACCGACGCCGTCAACCAATACGGCCCGAACTTTCCCAAAGTCCAGCGCATCCAGGCTCAGATCAAGGATGTGAATGAGCAGATCACCCGTCAAAGCAAGAGTGTCATCGTCGAACTGGAGAACGACTACAGAGCCGCCCTGCAATTGGAAGAGCTTCGCAGCAAGACCCTCGACCAGCAAAAAGCCGATACTAACGTCATGTCAGAAAAGATGGTTCAATACAATATCCTCCGCCGCGAAGCCGAGGCCAACAAAGCCCTCTATGATGGGCTCCTGACCAAGCTCAAGGAAGCCGGCATCTCCGCGGGTTTGCGCTCTTCCAATGTGCGCATCGTCGATCCCGCCATGATCCCCTCCACGCCCGCACGTCCCGCCAAAGCGCGCAACATTGCCCTGGCCTTTCTTGTTGGCCTTGTCGGCGGGATCGGCATGGCGCTCCTCCGCGAGTATCTCGACAACACCGTGAAGACCCCCGATGACGTCGAAACGCTGGCCCGCCTGCCTTCCCTTGCCGTGGTGCCCGCCTTCGGCGATGGCGCTTCCTCCAAGAAGCTAGCAGGTCTCCTCACGGAGGCTTCCTCGAACGGCCACGACAAGCGCATTGAACTCGTCGCCCAGCACTTGCCCAAATCGAATATAGCGGAGGGTTTCCGCGCGCTGCGTACCGCTCTCCTGTTATCGCAGCCGGATCGCCCTCCGCAGGTCATCCTGGTGAGCAGCGCGCTGCCGCGCGAGGGGAAAACCACCGTCGCGGCCAACCTGGCTGTGACACTCGCCCAGCTGGGCGATAAAACCGTTCTTGTCGATGCCGACCTGCGCAAGCCGGGTATCGGCCGCTTGTTGAATCTAGGGACAGGAAAGTACGCCGGGTTGAGCTCTTATCTCGCCGGTGTCTCTTCTTTGGATCTGATCACCGTTCCTTATCCCGCGATCCCCAATCTCGCCGCGATTCCGACCGGGCCTCTGCCGCCGAATCCCGCAGATCTGTTGTCCTCACACAGACTCACGGATGCCATCGCGGAGTTGCGCACCAAATACAAATTCATTGTCCTTGACTCACCGCCCATCATGGCCGCCACCGATGCGGTGATTCTCTCCGTGCAGGCCGATGGCGTGCTCCTCGTCGTTCGCAGCGGCGAAACTCCCAAGGAAGCCTTTACGCGCACCTGCGACCTGCTCACCAGCGTCAAGAGCCATCTGCTGGGAGTCGTCCTCAACGCCGTCGACGCCAGCGCTCCGGATTACTATTATTCTTACCGGTATTACCCCTATTCTTACGGCTATGGTCCCCAAGAAGCCCTGGATCCGCTCAGCGAAGAGTCCCCCGCCCGCGCCACGGTCCATTCTTCGGACCTGGACGATTCTGACAAACTCTGAGGAGGCTACATGCAATATCTCATTACCGGCGGCGTTGGCTTTATTGGATCGCACCTAGCGGAGAGGCTGCTCGAGCAGGGCGAACGCGTCGTGCTGCTGGACAATCTTTCCACCGGCAGCATGGAGAATATCCGGCACCTGAAGGGTTCCGAAAACCTGGAGTACCACCTCGACGGCATCGAGAACCGCCAACTCCTCGCCGAGCTTGTCGATGATGCGGATGTCATCATTCACCTCGCTGCTGCCGTCGGCGTGAAACTCATTGTGGAAAGCCCTGTCCGCACCATCGAAACCAATGTCAACGGCACGCAGCTCATTCTCGAGGCTGCCTGCAAGAAAAAGAAACTTCTCGTGATTGCTTCCACTTCCGAAGTTTATGGTAAGAACACCCAGGTGCCTTTTCATGAAGACGCCGACCTTGTTCTTGGCCCCACCACCAAGGGGCGCTGGAGCTATGCCGCTTCCAAGGCCCTCGACGAATTTCTCGCCCTCTCCTATTGGAAGGAGAAAAAACAGCCGGTCATCGTAGCACGTTTTTTCAACACCGTCGGCCCCCGCCAGACCGGTCGCTATGGCATGGTGCTACCGAATTTCGTGAAGCGGGCGCTGCATAACGCCCCGATGGAGGTGTACGGAGATGGCACGCAATCGCGCTGCTTCTGTGACGTGCGCGACACCATCGAAGCTCTTCTCCGCCTGATCCCGCTGGAACGCGCGATCGGGGAAGTCGTCAATATCGGCAACACCGAAGAGGTATCCATCGAGAACCTGGCGAGAATTGTGAAACAGCGCACGAACAGTTCTTCGCCGATCCACTTCGTTCCGTATGACAAGGCCTACGAGCCGGGCTTTGAGGATATGATGCGGCGCGTGCCGTGCATCGATAAGCTTCATTCCTTGACCGGTTTCCGCCCACAGACCAGTCTGGCGGAAATCATTGACCGGGTCTCTGCCTACTACCGGCAAAAGGAAGGGCCTCTGGCGTGTGCTGCCACGGCCAATCGTTCCATCGCCTGAGCCGCCCGTCCGTCACACTGCCGTCCCCCTGCTTCGGCTAACAAGTGGTGATCTCATGCGGCGTCTGTAGTGATTTTATTGCCCCCACCCTTCTTTGGTGTTTGCCTGGAATTCTCTGTGCCGGTTCTATTTTCGCCGTTTGAAAGCTTCTGATTGCCGAGCGAACATCCGATGGCAGGTGCGGGAGGGACGGGGCGTAAACTACAGCTTGCGGCCTTCGATGCAGAGGCCTGCACCTTTCAGAATGCGCGAGGGATCCTCGACATCGACGACGTCTTGGATCTGGCTCTCGGCGTAGTTTCTGCGCACGACATCCACAAAGCCAACGGAGCGAACCAGACCACCGAGTGACTCTTCGTCGTACATCCATTTGTGTGAGTGGAAATCCTGCCACACTTCGTAGATTCGGTATACGGAAAAGCGCTTTGAGGGCGACGGCCAACGCATCAGCAATCGCTCGTTCAGAAGATCCCCTGGCGGCAGGGCCTTTTCCGAGGCCGAGAGCTCGCCAAAAGGGCGTTCGCCCAGGTATTCGCGAACCACGTTGCGTAGGTCTGGCACAACGATGCGGATAATTCCGCCCGGCGCCAGAACGCGAAAGGATTCGCGAACGAGTTGCTGGCCTTCCTCGCGGTAGAGATGCTCGAGGACATGAGAGGCATAAACAGCATCCGCGGAGCCATCCGGGAAAGGCAGCGGTTTGCGGACGTCATGGACGAAGATATCGCGGCTCCAGGGGATTTCAGCCTTGTCAGCGGACATGAGGTGAAGCAACGAGAGCGTCTTTCGAAGAATTGGGTGCTTAGCAAGCCTGGCGTTCCACGAACCATCCACATTGATCCAGTGTGGATGAGTGCGAAGACCACAACCGAGATTCAAGCGCAGGTGACCCGTGGTGCGTTCCATTTGTTATTAGGATAACAAGATCTAGAGTGTTGGGATTCCCAAGTTCCAGTCTTCCATGGCGGTAAAGAAATGCGAGTATACAACAAGGGGCGCGCGGCGTCGCGCCCGAGTGCTTCCCACGAGTGTTGTTTTACCTTGTCTGATGGCCCTTTCTTTCCCCGCAGAAAGACTCAGAAGCCCCTCTTTTAGAGTGACTTTGAGTGCTCCGCTTCTTCTGTGATTTAATAGTCCACTCGGTGAACTTGGTGTAATTGGAAGCCCTGACTATATCGCCGCTAATGGACCTTCCCGTATTTCTCACATTAATCTGTTTTTCCCGCCCGCAGGACTCTAAGGAGTGTGTAAAACCAAGGGCTTTTGTAGCCCTGCAAAGCCCGTTGGTGGTTCATCGCAACTATATTTTGCTGAGCGCCCTTTTCCTTGCGAACATTGTGCCCATTTTGCACGTTTCCTATACCTACGGCATGCTCTGGTCCCTGGCGGTCGAGGACCATTTTATTTTGTGTAACCTCTGGCAGTGCGTACTTTTAAGTCGCGCACGCTGCTGTTTATCGCCATTGGGATTGTCGCGGTGTCGCCCATCTTGCGCGCCTTATGGTTTCGAAACCCGCTGCCCAAAGGGTTCAGAGAATTCGCGTGGCTCGTTGCAGACGGCCTGGCGATGGGCGCTTGCCTCGCTCCCCTTGTCAGGGAACCCTGGTGCAAGCGAAGGCATTTGCTCTGGTTCTCGGTTGGGGCTATTTCCGGCGCCGCTCTGATGCTGGGAACGGCGCACCTTTCGGCATCCTCACGAGGCGTGTATGTTCAGAATGAGGTGGTCACACTCGCGCGGAATATCCCGACAGGACTGGCCTGGCTGATCGAGCCGTTCATCACCCATATTCCCAAGGAGACACTCGATTTGAGGCTGGTGGAAACACGAAAGGCTGTGCGGAACAGGGGAAAAAGCTAACTCTTTTTCTCGCCTTCTCTGGGCTCCCGGATCGCGATTAGGATCACCCCCTTGGCGGTGAGAAGAGGGTGCAACCAACTGCGAGACTTGCCCGAGTCACCGGAGAAAAGCAGGAGGCGATCCGCCCAACGTGCAGCCGGATCGTAGGAATCGTACACGCTGTACGAATAGAAGAGACCATCACCTTCAGAGATTTGATAACGTTTGCCACCCGTGCGAAGAAAATCGAAAGCGCGCCAAAGTCCAAACTTGTAGAGAAGAAGCTTGAGGAGGCGGGCGGGCCAAGGACCCTGGCCAAAGCGATTGGAGTCTGCGATAACAACTACCCTGCGCGCAACTCGTAGCATTTCGAGGACAACGGCCGAGGGATTGGGAACGTGGTGAAGTGTCGCAAACTCGCAGACCGCGTCAAACGAGTTGTCCAGAAAAGGGAGAGCTTCTCCGCTAGCCTGCACGACAGAAATGTCCGAGAGATTGCCGGAGGCACGACCTTGCTGAAGAAGAGCAGCGACGGGTTCGACACCGCACACAAAGACGCCGGGGAGCGCGTTGCGGAGCTCGCAAAGGCCGCGGCCCGTGGCAGTCCTAACGTCGAGAACACTTTGAACATGGAAAAGGCGGAGGATGGAGTGGACAAAGTCCTGTAAGAAAGGATCGACGGCACCCTCGTGGGCGTGCATCGTTTCATAACGCGACGCGGTATCCGAGTAATACTGGCGCTGGATTTCAACATCGCGACGAACGGAAGTATGCGGCGCATTGGACATGACTAATTCATTCCATCACAGGAAGAGAAACGAGACGCAACTTCCTGGAATCCCCCAACTGTCGGGACCAAGAGAAACGCTGGCAATCCGAATCTTGAGTTCAAATGGCAAAAGCGGGAGGAGAGACTGAGGGGAGCGGAACGGTTATTCGAGAGATCGACCATGTTTAGGCACAAAGAATACCTGATTCAGCCCCGGTGGTACACGGGGCCGGCGTGTTCCACTCGAGCAGAATGACCGCAGCAGAAATCTCATTGTTGAGTCTCTGAACCCGAAAGGAGGCGAAGGATCGCTTCTGTTTGGAGGTCCTAGGAGAACTGCGAGACCTTGCGGTCCGCGTTCTCTCCAAGGGAGCGGCGAAGATCCGGCTGTTGCAGCAACAATGAGAAAAAACCCGCGAGGGCGCGTGGATCTTGTAATTCCTGAAGAAGAATTCCGTCCACAGCGCCCGCAATGTATTCGTTGATACCCGCCTGGCGGCTGACAACCACGGGTAAGCCACAGGCCATGGCCTCCAGACCAGGCAAGTTGAACGAATCTTCTAGCGAAGGCGCGGCACAAATGTCGGCGGGGGCGTAGAAAGAGAGCATTTGGGAAGATTCCCCGAAGAACTTCACGCGATCCGACAAATGAAGAGCTTGCACCTGGGGAGAAAACCCCGCGGGGTTGTCGCTGCCAACAACGCAAAGATGAAGCGGGTGATGAGGGAGGAAGGACATGGCTTCAAGAAGTACGGGAAGCCCCTTATTGCGCCAGTCATTGCCGATCAAGAGCAAGACGATGTCACTGGGAGAATAGCCGAGCTTCTGGTGCGTCGTATCCCGCAGAGCTTGGCGGGAACTCGCCGAGAACAAGGGATGTGTCGACTCCGTTGGGCACGACGACAGCATCGTGGTGGCCAAAGTATTGGGCAAGTTGGCGGAGCGTATGAGGGGAAACGGCAGCGAGGCGCAGCGATTTGCGTCGGTAGATGCGATTTTCAAGGAAGCGGAGCAGAAGGTAGTAAAGTGAGCGATGTGGACCGCGGAGTCCCACAGAAGGGCGATCCTACTGCAGCTCCTTGAGTCGATGAAGGACAGCGTGCACGAGTATGAGATCGGCGTCCGTGGCATCGATGCCGGGAGAAAAGACGACGTCGAAGTGAAGATGGTGAAGCCGCCGGTCGCGCAGTCGGCAGAGCCGATTGGCAAATATCCAGAAGAGAAAGGCGAACAGATGAGGCGCGGGCAAACGGGGAACGCGATGCCAGAAGATGCGCTGGTTGGAAGCGTGCGTACGATTCTTGAAGGGTGTCACCTGCAAATCCGCGACACGTTGAGGGTAGAGATGAATCTCATGGACGGGGCGCATTGCAGGGCCTTCGACGATTTCGGCATGGGAGCGCTCTGTGCCGTGCTGGCGGTCAAGAAACGGGGAGACGACGACGAGCCGCAATTCAGCCCTGCCTTCGAACCGCTTGCTGCTGAGGAATCTGCGCTGCTTTCGAGAGCATCCGCTGACGATAGAGCATGCCAAGGAGCAGCCACAGATAGGCACTGACCACGAAGTCCTGATAGGAAGTGCCTACATAAGTCATCGGGAAGAAGAGCAAAAAGGAAAAGAGGAATATCACAAAACTGAGAGGAAACCATGGGGTCCCTTTGAGTTCCCTCACGACTTTCCAGGCCGACAACGAGATGGCGAGGCCGAGAACTACCCAGAGAACCAGGCCAACGATGCCTAGTTCCACGATCAAGTTGCCAACCCCACCTTCGACACCGATATACATGGGCCTGACGTGCATGATACGGATAATGTACTGAACGCCAAGGGAACATGTACCAATGCCGTATCCGTAGGGCCAGCGAGGGTGGTCGAAAGCGTAACCCAGTTGTTGGAGAGGATAGGCCTGGGTGCGATGAACGAGTTCGCTTGTGGGGCTGTTCGGGAGGAGGGTCTCCGAGTAGATTGCCATCCGGGGGCCGAGTTCCTCTGGAAAAAAGGTCACAAGGAGGACAGTGCCCAGGCCGACAGCGAGAGTGACTCTTTGAATGGTGCGGATCATGCGGAGGGCTTCGCCCTGGCGCCAAGGTGCACCCCAGAGGAATCCAGCGGCAACGACGAGCGCAATGCCGGCATTCCACATGAAAACCCCGCGGGACGCACTCATCAGCGAAGCCACGCCAACGACTCCAACCGTGATGAACGCTAGGACCCGTCCGCGGCGGCTGCGGAGCAAGAGATAACCAGCGTAACCGAGGGAGATGAGCCAGGAGACGATCAGGAAATCCTGAAAGCGACCGGCACTGACGAAGACGGAGCTAGGGCGGTAAGCGATCGCGCCCGAGACGGGAGCCGTGCGGTAAAGAGTGCTCAATTCCCGGATGTCTTCCTGCAGGGTGGCTGGAGCCAAGAAGGTGGGGCCGACAATAGATTGAACCAGTCCGAGTCCGGCGACGACAAGAATGAGAATACAGTTGAAAGAGAAGAAGCGTTGAAGATCGTCTTCGGATTGGAAGAGAGCATACCCGACAAAAATGAGGGGCACATACAGAAAATAAAGCTTTATTCCCAAAATGCCGTAAAAAATGCTGCTCGAGGCAGGGTTAAACACCTGAAGTAGTCCATACCATATGAACAGCAGCAAGGGGATTCGGAAAGGGATGCGGAATGTCTGGACCCGCTTGGCGCGTTGGGCCTTGAAAAAAGAAAAATAGAGGATAATAGCCAGCACATCTTTCCCGAAGTAGATGGCCATGTTATTGCCGAGAAATTTCCGGACAAAATCCTCGAAGAGAATCCATGCAACGAAAACATAAAGGCCTCGACGCCAATCATTGAGGATAGCGACGACGACCGCTCCGGCGACAATCAGGATCCCTGCGTATGCCAGACTGTTCAGATCATCTGCAAGAATGGCTTCCGCAACCTTGTAGGCTGCGAAAATCACGATAACCCACAGTCCGAGTGCCACCAGCGGCTTCCGCGAAAGCCTCAGTGACCGGGGCATCTCCAGGGTTCTCATGACCGAATGCCACGATCGGGTGTTGGATTTGCTAATAACAATTCTTCCCCGTGGGGCGGCACCTTGCGCATATTTGTCCTGAGTCATTCTCTGCGGAGCGACCTCCGGGCCTGATTCCGCTCTGGCCTGGGATCCGCAAATCCTCCGAGTCCATGGCCAAAAGAATGGCCCGCATGTACACGAGACGAGATGATCGCACGCTCCTTTATCATACCTCTGCATTCTCGCAATTGCAGAAATCAGGCTCGAGTTGTCATCGATGGCGGTGACGCAGAGCGGCACCCACGGCCTCTACTGTTCCAGCCGCAGTATCATGGGGTGACCAACTGGCCATGCGATCATTCGCGGCACAACCCAGCTCACGTAGACGTCCATGGTCGCGGCATAGTTCGCTCAGAAGCGTCGAGAGGGCTCGGAGATCTCCGCAGGGATAAATGAGGCGGGGATCGACAGGAGCGATCAGGTCTATCGCCGCACCGACACGGTCGCTGGCAACAACGGGACATCCGCAGCATGATGCTTCATTGACCACCACACCGAAGGGCTCATATTCAGACGGCAGAACCATCAGGTCAGCAGCAGCATATACAGCGGGCAACTGCGATTGATTCACGAATCCGAGGAAACGGACACGCTCGCCAACTCTCAGAGCTGTGGCTTCTCTCTCTAGTTCCTGACGCTGCGCCCCTTCTCCGGCGTAAACCAGAAGGGCATCGGAAAGATCGGCCTGGGCAAAGGCGCGTAGAATATCCATGGGACGTTTCCAGGGCTGCAGTTTGGCGCAGAAGAGAACGACTGAGGTTTGAGAATTGGCTCCCCAGGCAGCGCGAGTCGCCGCACGATCCACTTTTTCCACCTGTGCGTCCCACCAGTCGTTGTCCACGGTGAGTGGGACTAGAGTTACATTCTGCTCAGGAATGCCAAGGGAAATAATCAGAGACCGGGCGGGATTCGAAGAAACGGTGACCTGGTCAGCGAGGCTATACAGCAAGGGCCAGCCGAGTTTCTTGAGCCAGCCCTTCCAGGCCCGACCGTCGCGGGGCAGCAGAGAATGTTGGTCGCAACTGAAAAGAAAAACGGAGCCTGTGAGCTTCGACGCGAAATAGGAAATCCAAAAGGACAGGCATCGATAGCTCAGGTAACAAAGAACTGCGTCGAATTTGCCCGTACGGATGAGTTTCCAGAGACCCGGATTCCAGAGAGCCCAGAAGGATTCGCCGTTGTTGCCGCGGTTGGGAACTTGGACCCAATTGTAGCCGTCCAGAAGAGGAACATCCCACTGAACGGTGGTACCGAATTCCAGGTCGAGAGCGGGTTCGGCGCCCCGCAGGCTACAGTAGGCAACCTTCAGATCGAAGCGCGGGTGGCGCGCCATCTCCCGGAAATTGGCGGAGGCGTATTGGACGGGGTGAGAGGAGACAATGAGGACACGATAGCGAGGGTCAGGCACCGCTCACCTCCGGCCGAGTGCGCATAAGGCGTCGTTCCAATGGCAGGTAAGCAGCAAACAACATGAATCTCCGGAAGAAGTATACACGGTGGTTCAAGGTGCTACTCGGGATTTAGTTTTATATACTACTATCCTTGCCGTTTGAAGGCTGGCCCCTTGAACGCTGACTCGCACATCCAGTCGCGCGCGCTTGAGTATGCCCTTGTTATCCTTTTTCTTATAACCCTGCCGCTAGTCAATCCGTGGGTTCGCGGCGATGGAGTTGGCTACTATGCCTATGCTCGCGCCCCGCTGATCGAACATAGCCTCGATTTTACCCATGACTATCAGGCGGCCAATCAATCCTTCCGCGAAGGGCGTTTCGACACCCTGGGCCAACCCAAGCCCAGCTTCCGCACGCGCACCGGCCATCTCGAGAACCATTTCACCGTCGGCCCCGCCATCCTCTGGTCTCCGTTCCTCCTCCTCGCTCATGGCGGTGTTCTGCTCGCGCGTCTTTTGGGTTTCTCCGTTCCTGCCAACGGCTTTTCCGTTCCTTACCGCTACGCCATGGCCTTCGGCACCGCTCTCTACGGTCTTCTCGGACTATTGCTCTCCTTCCGTCTGGCTTGCCGCTATATTCGGCCTCTCTGGTCGTTTCTGGCCACAATTACAATTTGGTGGGCAAGTTCGCTCTCCGTGTACATGTACCTCAATCCGTCGTGGTCTCATGCCCACTCAGCCTTCATCGTTGCCCTCTTTCTGTTCTATTGGGATTCCACTCGGGAGAGCCGCACATTGCCACAATGGTTGCTCCTGGGCCTCATCGTTGGGCTGATGCTCAATGTCTATTATCCCAACCTCATGGTAGTCTCCATCCTTGTCTTGGAAGCAGTTGAACAGTACGTGCAAGCCTTTCGTTCCCGCCCCGCCGCTTCATCCACCTCTACGCAACTCCTGACCCGCCATCTTCTTTTTGGCCTGGTCGTTGGCCTTACGCTTCTGCCCACGTTCATCACGCGCTGGATCGTCTACGGCGGGCCATTTGAAACCGGGTACTTGCCGATTCGAAATTTCCTGTGGAGTTCCCCGATGTTCTTAAAGGTTCTCTTCTCTTCCAATCACGGTCTTTTCTCCTGGACACCGCTCCTGGCCATTGCTTGCCTTGGGCTGATTCTTGCCGCCATCCGCATTCCGCGCATCGGTGTGCCGCTTCTCGTTGCCAGTATTGCTTTTTACCTGTTTATCACTTTCTACCCAGACTGGGCCGGCATCTCCTCCTTTGGCAACCGCTTCTTTGTCTCCCTGACCGCGATGTTCATTTTCGGATTGGCCATGGCTCTGGATCGTTTTGCCGCCATGTTCGCCAGCTCCCGCACCGCTGTTGTCGTCTCCTCCGGAACCTTGGCGTGCTTTGTTCTATGGAATCTCGGAATGATGTACCAGTGGGGTATGCATCTCATTCCCGCGCGAGGCCCCATCTCCTTCCGCCAGGCGGCGTACAATCAATTTATGGTCGTTCCGCGTGAAATGGGCGGTCACTTGCGCTCCTATTTGCTCAGGCGCAGCGACCTCATGCAGCAGATCGAACAGCGCGACCTGGAACAACTCAAGAATGGTGCGCAACCCTGAAATTCCAGCTAAACTAAAAGTTGTACTGCGCAGCGAACTCGCCCGGTTCCGTCCCCTGTGCCCAATTCTGTTAATCTGACAGGAGCATCGCATCGCGTCTCAGATGCCAAGCGTTTCATGGCTACAGTGACTTCCAATCCATCCGTCGCGGCCCCGCTGGGGAGTGCCGCCTCCGGCCCGCTCACTGTGCGTATTGAGCCGCCGCGCGGCTGGTTTGCGTTGCATCTCCGGGAACTCTGGGACTATCGCGAACTCCTCTATTTCTTCGTCTGGCGCGACGTCAAGGTTCGCTATAAGCAGACCGCAATCGGCGTCCTCTGGGTCGTACTGCAACCCCTCCTGACCATGCTGGTCGCCACTCTCTTCTTTGGCAAGCTCGCCAAGCTTCCCTCGCAGGGTCTTCCCTACTCCGTGTTCTGCTTCGCCGGCGTCGTGCCCTGGGGCTACTTCTCCACCTCCCTTCTTAACGTCACGAACATCGTCGTCGAAAACCAGCGCGTCATAACCAAAGTCTATTTCCCGCGCCTCATCCTTCCGGTTTCCGCGGCCCTTTCCGGCCTCGTTGATTTCTCCATCGGCTTCCTTGTGCTTTTCATTTACACGCTGGCGTACGGCATCCACCCTACGTTTACAATCCTGTTCATCCCTTTGCTCCTGCTGCTCGCCATACTCACGGTGCTCGGTGTGGGTCTGTGGCTCTCCGCACTGAACGCCCTCTATCGGGACGTCCGCTATCTGATCCCCTTCATCATTCAGTTCTGGACCCTGGCTTCGCCCGTTTACTATTCGAGCCAGCTTGTTCCGCAGCGCTATCGTTGGCTCTATGGCCTCAACCCCATGGCCGGTGTCATTGATGGCTTTCGCTGGGCACTGACGGGCCGCGGCCCTGCGCCCAGTTCCATCCTGATCGCCTCTGTTGCCATGGTCTTGTTCGCCGTTCTCGGGGGTTTGGCCTTTTTCAATCGCATGGAAGGAAACATCGCCGACCGCGTATGAGCACGCCTGTCATCCAAACTGCGGGAATCAGCAAGCGCTACCAGCGCGGTTTGCTTGCTACGAGTGGCCTCCTTCGTGACTCCATCGCGCGGACCCTGCGTTCGCCCCTCTCGGCCTTCCGCCGTACAAACGTAGAAACCTTCTGGGCCCTCAAGGATGTTTCTTTGGAGGTCGGTGAAGGCGAAGTTCTGGGCCTCATCGGGCGGAACGGCTCCGGTAAGACCACGTTGCTCAAGATTCTCTCGCGCATCACCCAGCCTACCTCTGGCTGGGCGGAGATTCACGGGCGCGTCGGCAGCCTCCTCGAAGTTGGCACCGGCTTTCACCCGGAGCTCACCGGGCGTGAAAACACGTACCTCAGCGGCGCTATCCTCGGCATGAATCGGCGGGAGATCACAAGCAAGTTTGACGCCATCGTCAGCTTTGCCGAACTCGAAGAATTTATTGATACACCAGTAAAACACTATTCCAGCGGTATGTATGTGCGTCTCGCCTTTGCCGTTGCCGCTCACCTGGAGCCAGAGATTCTCCTCGTAGACGAAGTCCTGGCCGTCGGCGACATCAATTTCCAGAAAAAGTGCCTTGGCAAGATGGGTGATGTTGCCCGGGCAGGCCGAACCGTCGTCCTCGTCTCCCATCAGCTCAATCAGATCCGCCGCCTCTGCCGCCGCGTTGTTTGGATTGACTCCGGCTCCGTCCGCCAAGATGGCCCGACTCATGAAGTCGTCTCCGCCTATGAATCCGCCATGGCCCGCGGTGACCGCAACGACGCTCACCAGCATCGCGCGGTGGGTTCCAGAGCGCGCTTCTTGAATTGGGAGATCGCCGGGCCCAACGACGCTGACCCACACACCCTTACAACCATGGGCCCCGTCACCATACAGTTTCACCTTAGAGCGTTTGAGGATCTTCACCGCGTCACTCACGGGATAGCTTTGTATAATTCTGAGCGCCAAGTAGTATGGGGCACCGCCGCATTTGACCTTGAATTTGACGCAGGCACGCACACCCTGGCTTACAAGTTTCCGTCCCTTCCTTTGCGACCCGGTCCCTATAATTGGCTAGTTAGCCTATTCCAGGACAACGAGGAGCTTGATATGTGGGAGGGCGTTCCGGAAATGCTTGTCACCACAGAAAGCTATCAACACCCGCGCGACGAGTGGTCAGGTGTACTCAATGCTCCCAGCGAGTTCTCGGTGTGCGAGGAACGAGGCCAACATGGATGAATCTTCGGCCACGCTTCGGCTCCGAATCCGTAGATTTCTCGCAAAACCTGCCAAGGATAAGCTCGAGAGCGTAACATTTCGTCTACGGAAGCTTTTGCCCAATGGGTCGACCACAATTTCACTGCCGTTCGGCGCCCAGTGGGATTTGGGGGATAGTGCGTTGGACAGCCAGTTGCGATCTGGCGCTTTCGAGAATGCCGAAACTGCCTTCGTTATGCGGTTCCTCCGACAGGGAAAGACAGTCCTAGATGTCGGTGCGCATCATGGCTTCTACACGTTGCTCGCGTCGCTTCGGGTTGGTCCGACGGGAAAGATTATTGCGTTTGAGCCTTCACCTCGCGAACGTAAACGTCTTGAACGCCACACCAAGATGAACAACTGCAAGAATGTTCGTATCGAACCGTTCGCGGTTGGCGCTTCCCACGGACATGGGACCCTTTTCTTAGTGGAAGGCGCCGAAGACTATTGCAACAGCCTGCGCCCCCCTGCCGCTGAGGTGGAAACCCGAACTGTAGACGTCGAAGTCATTTCGCTGGATGAGCTTCTTCCGCGCGCAGCCGTCCAAATCGTGGATTTCATCAAGCTGGACGTTGAAGGCGCCGAGCTCGGCGTGCTCCAAGGCGCGCGCCGTCTTCTGCAGGCCCAACCACGGCCCGTGCTGCTCGTGGAGGTCTACGATATTCGCACCAAGCCGTGGGGCTATCAAGCCCGGGAAATCGTTCAATTTCTGGATCGTTTGGGTTACCAGTGGTTTCGTCTGCGCGAAAACGGCGTTCCGGAAGCCGTTGCGCCGGATTGCGATGCATACGACACAAACTTGGTGGCTATCCCAAACGAGCGCGTCAGCCAGGTCCTGCAAGACCTGGGAGAAAGATAGATTTCTTGATGCCCACCATTCGCCTCAGTTTGCCCCTCTACCTGCCCGGATGGCTGCACGCCCCGCTGCGCCGGGCGAAGCACGCGCTGTTTCCGCAACGCACCGAGCAAGTTGCTGTCGACCTCTCTGGCGACAGAGAAGTCGAATGGTCCTTCCTGGCCTCACGTATCCCGCCGGGGCCGGGTACAGCTCTGGATTTCGGCTGCGGCTCTGGCAATCTAAGTATTCACGCCATCCAGCGGGGCTATCGCGTTCTGGCTCTGGATCTCGAGGAACAACACTTTCCCTGGTCGCATCCGAATCTCGAGAGCGCCTGCGGCGACCTGCTGAAGCTCGAACTCCCGGCCGGTGGCTTCGACCTGATCCTCAACTGTTCCACCGTTGAGCATGTGGGTCTCATGGGGCGCTACGGCGTCGCGGTGAAGGAAATGGATGGCGATCTTGCGGCCATGAAAAAGATGCGCCAACTCCTGAAGCCGTCGGGGAAAATGTTGCTGACCATCCCCTGCGGGCAGGACGCGGTGATTGTTCCCTGGCATCGCGTCTACGGGCCGGAGCGGCTGCCGAAGCTGCTACATGGTTACGCGATCGAAGAGCAAGTTTACTGGATGAAGCGACAGGATAACCGCTGGTATCCCTCGGATCGCGACAGGGCCCTGGCATATCCGCCCACGAGCCACACTACAAGTGCCTATCGTTGCTCCTATGCGCTGGGCTGCTTTGTTTTGCGCCCAAACGGAGGGTGAGAAGAAACGTATGCTGACCTTCTTTTCTACACCGAAACCCTTTGCCGGGCATATTAGCGTGATCCAGCGCAACGCTATTCAAAGCTGGCAGCGCCTGCATCCTGACGTCGAGGTCATTCTCTTCGGCGCCGATGCCGGAGCGGCGGAGATCTGCCGCGAGTTCGGCCTGCGCCACGAACCTGCGGTCGAGCGCAAGGAAGACGGTACGAAGAGTCTGCGCTCCATTTTCGGCCGCGCCCAGGAAATCGCCCGCCATTCGCGTCTCTGCTATGTGAATTGCGACATCGTTTTGACCGATGATTTTCTGCGCGCGCTGGACGCCGTCTCCCGCTGGCAGGAACAGTTTCTCATGGTCGGCCGCCGCTGGGATCTGGACGTCACGCAACCGCTCGATTTCTCCCAGCCCAACTGGGCGGAAGCCCTCGTGCACCGAGCGCACAACGAGGGGTTCCAGCGCCTATACTACAATATCGACTATTTTGCCTTTCCCCGGAATTTTTACCGTGAGATCCCGGACCTGGTGATCGGCCGGAACTGGTGGGACGGATGGCTGGTATGGCGCGCCGCCACTCAGGGTGCTCCGGTTGTGGATGTCTCCGAGCTGGTCTGCGCCGTGCATCAGAATCATGACTACTCTTATCATCCCCAAGGCATCCAGGGCGTGTGGTTCGGCGAAGGCTCCCTTCGCAATATGAAAAATGCTGGCGGCATGCGGCATCTGCACACTATCGAGGATGCGAACTACCGGCTGACAGTGCGCGGTTTCGAACCCAACCGCTTCTACTGGCTGGCCCCAGTGAAACGAACCGTGCGCGAAGTAGCGGCCACCATCCGACGCTTCTTCCGACTTTGCTTCTGGCACCCCTTCCTAGATCTCACACGCCCCGCGCGCTCGGCGCTGGGGCTGCGGAGCAACGTCCCTCCTCAGTTCATTTCCAAGAGTGAAAAGGAGCGCCTTCATCCCTTTGACCGTTCCTGGACTCCCAAAATTCAATGGCAGCGCAAGAAGGATGATCACAGCTAACACGGGGCACGCGAGACTTTGGTCATTTGGCGCGGCATACCTCGGACAGGCTTCGGGTTTGAGCTATCGTGACTAAGATCAGCATCTACATTCCCGCATATAACGTCGCGGAATTCCTAAGCCCCTGCATCGAGAGTTTGCTCGGTCAGACTTTTCCCGCCGACGAAATTCTGGTTGTCGACGACGGCTCCCGTGACGCATCCGCGGAAATTGCGGCCCGATATGCGGGCGTTACCCTCATCCGCCACCGGGTGAACAGAGGCCTTGCCGCTACCCGCAATACGGCCATACACGCGGCGCGCAATGAGCTGGTCGCCTCTATTGACGCCGATTGCGCCGCTTCTCCCTCTTGGCTTGCAGAACTCACGCGAAACCTGACCGATCCCACTGTCGTCGGAGTCGGTGGCAAATTGCTGGAGGGCGTCCTGCAGAGTACGGCGGATCGCTGGCGCGCCGTGCACATGCCTCAGCATTGGGGGGACACCCCCATCCGCGGCCCGCGCTTCCTGTTTGGCTGCAACAACCTGTTTCGCAAGTCCGCGGTGCTCGCCGTCGGTGGGTACGACGAAAGGATGCGCACCAATGGCGAAGATACGGACCTTTGCATGCGGCTGCGCGCAAAGAACTGGGAATTTTTGTACATGCCTTCCGCCCAGGCCACTCATCTGCGCCATGACACGGCCCGCTCCATCCTTGACACTTACTGGCGCTGGTGGCGCTTCGGCGTCAACGCCTACGCCAATGGGCCGCGCATCCGGTCCGTCCTGGGTCACGCAATTTTTGTTCACTTCCGTTACAATTTTCTCGGTCCCCTTCGGAAGGATATCGAGGCCCGCCGCTGGGAACTCGTGCCATTTGATTTTCTCATATTGGCCTATTTCCCCTACCGGGACTTCCATCTGTGGCTGAACGCAACAAGGGGCTCCGCGAAGCGGTGACCTGAGAGGAGAACCACTTCTTGCACATACTTGTAACCGGCAGCTGCGGCTTCACTGGTTCTCATGTCGCGCTTCATCTCCGCGACGCAGGACACCAGGTCTCCGTGATGGATAACCTGGTTCGCCGCGGCAGCGAACGTAATATCGCGGTCATTTCTCGCCACGGCGTTTACTTTTCCCATGGTGATGTGCGCAATCCGGAAGACCTCGGCAATCTTCCCGCCGGCATTGAACTGATTTGCGATGCCAGCGCCCAGCCCTCTGTCGTCACTGGTTACGCAAATCCGATCTTCGACATAACCAACAACGGGCTCGGCGCCGTCCACATTCTCGAATACGCCCGCCTGCGTCGCATTCCCCTAATCTTTTGGAGTTCAAACCGTGTGTACGGTGCGGACCGCCTGAACGCTCTCTCACGCCGCGAAACTCCCACGCGATTCGAGTACGATCCCGATGCCTGGAATTGCCTCCCCGTCGAGCAGCGTCCCCCGGCTTTCATCCGGCCTACGGGGTATCCGAACAATTTTTGATTGATGGCGGCCAGCGCAGCATCTATGGCCTCAGCAAGCTCATTGCTGATGTGGCCTGCCAGGAATACGCCCAGGCCTATGATCTGCCCGTTGTCGTCAATCGTTTCGGCGTACTGTCGGGTGCGGGCCAGTTCGGACACACGGACCAGGGCTGGGTCGTCTGGTGGGCTATTGCGCATTGGTTTCAGTTGCCGTTGACTTACCTGGGTTGGCATGGAAAACAGGTCCGTGACGTCCTGTTTGTGGAAGTATGCTGGGATTGCTGGATCTTCAGATCAAGCAAATCGCGAAGTTCCGCGGCGAAGTCTTCAATCTCGGTGGCGGTGCTGCGAATTCGATCTCGCTCCGCGAAGCCACCACGGCCATGCAGGAGATTTCCTCTCGCACTGCGCCTATCACCCAAAGCGCCAAAGTGCGCCAGGGTGATATCGTTCTCTATTGGACAGACAACCGCAAAGCCACGCAATAACTAGGTTGGAAGCCCCAGATGGATTTGCGCACCGGCTTAACTCGCATCTTTGATTGGATTTGTGAAAACGAAAAAGATCTTCGCGAACGCTACGCCGGATGATGGTAACGCAAGGGCAGAACGTCTCGTGACAAATGCAACTTCTGGCTCTGGGCGGATTCCACAATTAAACGGTCTCCGGGGAATCGCCATCCTTCTGGCGCCGTCCCTTCACTATCTGAAGAGTTCGGCAATGGCTCCTTGGTAAGATTACCCTACCGCATTGGGTCCGCTTTTCGGCTTGACTGGGCGTGTGTCGATCTGTTTTTTGTGCTTTCCGAATTTCTCATCGGACGAATCCAACTGGATGCACGCAGAGCAAGCAATTAGTTTCTGACGCTTTACATTCACCGTTTCTTCCGGAGCCTTCCCCGCTACTATCTTTGGATCACGCTTTTCGCCTTTTGTCTTACCTATCTCCTGGCGATTTCTTGAGCATCCGCTTCTCCAACAGGGTCACGCCTATCGATACAAATTCACCATATTTGACGCATAATACTGATGTATCATCCCGCCCGAATCAAATGGGGAGAAGCAAACCTTTCATATGAAGCTGAAGACAGTCTTGGTAACCGGATCCAGTGGTTTGATTGGCTCGGAAGCGGTCGAGCATTTCGATGGCCAGGGGCATCAGGTGCACGGTATCGACAACAACATGCGCCGAGTGTTTTTCGGTGATCCCGGTGACACCACCTGGAATCTCGACCGGCTGCGCCGCGCAACAAAGAACTTCACCCACCACAACGTTGACATCCGAGACCGCATTGCTCTCGAAGCGCTCTTCCGTTCGCAGCGCTTCGACCTGATCGTTCACTGTGCCGCGCAACCCTCTCACGACAAGGCGGGTGACATCCCCATCCTCGATTTTGAAGTCAACGCTCTCGGTACGGTCAATCTACTTGAAGCCACCCGCCTCCATTTTCCCGAGGCGGTTTTCATTCTTCTCAGCACCAACAAAGTTTACGGCGATGCCCCCAACGAACTTCCTCTCAAGGAACTCGAGACCCGCTGGGACTACGCCCGGACGGAGGACTACAACGGCATCGATGAAAACTGCCGCATCGACCGCACGCTTCATTCTCTTTTTGGAGCCTCCAAGGCATCCGCTGACCTGATGGCTCAGGAATACGGCCGCTACTTCGGCATGAAGGTTTGCATTTTCCGCGGAGGATGCCTCACCGGGCCATCCCACTCCGGTGTCGAACTTCACGGCTTCCTTTCCTACCTGGTGAAGGTGGCGATTTCCGGCGGGACCTATTCCGTCTTCGGCTACAAGGGCAAGCAGGTGCGCGACAACATCCACAGCCACGATGTAGTCCGTGCCATTGAGGAGTTTGCGGCCAACCCCCGCCCGGGTGAGGTTTACAACCTCGGCGGCGGCCGGGAGAACAGCATCTCCATGCTCGAAGCCATCGCCAAAATTGAGCAAATGTCCGGCAAAAAACTCAATTGGAAGTATGTCGATCAGAACCGCAAGGGCGACCACATCTGCTACATCTCGGACCTCACGAAATTCAAGTCTCACTATCCCAACTGGAATATCACCATCAGCCTCGACGAAATCTTTCGCCAGATCATCGCCGACCACACCAAGCGCCTGCAAAGCGTGGGGTCGATGTAATGCCGTCTCTGTTTCGCCGGCTTTATCCGTGGTTGATTGAACTCTGGATTGCTTCTGTCCTTTTCGTTTTCTTTCTTGTTCGTATTCTCGGCTCTAGTGTCGGCCGGCACATTCTTTCGCGAATTGGCCTTCATCACTCGCCATGAGATTGCTTCCCTCCATCCTGGCCAACCTACTCTTGCTGCTGGCCGCTTTTGGGCTCGGCAGCCTTTTGCGCCCCCTCCTCCCCCAAAATTTCTCGAAATTGGATCGCATTGCCACCATTGCGCTGGGAGGGCTCGGCCTGCTCGGAACGCTCCTGTTCCTTGTCGGCATGCTCCATTTTTCTTCAACTGTTGTCCTGGCTGTTCTGCTTCCCGCTGCTTTGTTGGGCCTGCTGTTCCTGAGGAAAGAGATGGGGCACCTGGCCACTCATCGCCCGTTTGAAAACATCCCGATCCTTCCGGTCGTGGTCATCGCTCTCATCTTGTTCGTCACTTTTGTAGGTGGCTTGGCCGAGCCGGTCGGCGATATCAAGCTGGATGCCATTGCCTACCATTTCCTGGACGCACGTGTCTGGCTGCGAGACGCCGTGATTCACGTGATTCCCGACGAATGCCATGCCTCCTTCCCCGCAACCGTGGAAACTCTTTTTGCCGCACTCATGGCTGTGGGCGGAACCCGCGCCCCGGAACTTTTCGCCTTTCTTGCCTTTGGCGTTTTTCTTCTGGTTGCCGGGGGATTTGCGATTCGCCTGGGGCTCGATCCCGGAGGCGCCTGGTGGGCGGTGGCCCTAATCGCCTGCATGCCCGTGGTTTATCGCGGTTCGTACGGTGGCTTCAATGATGTGATCCTTTCGGGGTGCGTCCTGGTGGCGCTCCGCGTGGCCCTCGATGCCGATGGGCCCTGGGAATATGCACTCGCCGGTGTTTTCGCGGGTCTCGCCATGGGCGTCAAATACACCGGGATTATCGCCTTTCTTCTGATTCTTGGCTGCGCCTTTCTGCATGCTCTCGGCAGGCGCGTGGAAAAACCTGCTGTTTTTTTTGCCGGCGGCGCCCTCTTCAGTATTCTGGCTGCCGTCGTCGCTTCTCCCTGGTACCTGCGCAACTGGCTCGTTCTTGGCTCTCCGATCTATCCTCCTCCGCCACTGCTGCTCCGCTTTTTCCATGCAAAGTACATGTCAGCCGACGCCATCCAGTCCCTGAACGCCTTCATTCAGAAAGAAGGCCTCGGCATGGGCCACAACCTATCCGCCTTTCTGCTCCTGCCTTTTCATCTCACCTTCCACCCTGCCAATTTCCTCAATGGCCCCGGTGGTGTGGGTGTCGCGCTTCTGGCTCTTGCACCCTTCGGCCTGTGGATGCAGCGGCGGGATCTGTTCGTCCGTATATTGGCCCTGTTTGCTTTCCTGCAAACGGTTGCGTGGTTCCTCACCGAGCAGGACGCGCGCTTTCTCATTCACCTCTACGTCATCCTCGCGATTTTCGCCATTTGGGGTTGGCGTTATGTCATCTCCACTGCACCCCGGTTTGGCCCCTTGTTGTCCAGTCTGGCCATTGCTTGCTCGATTCTGTACGGCCTCTTCATGATCTGCACCTTCCGGGTGGACGATCTCCATGCCGCCGTTTCCGGCAAATTCGAGAATCAGCGCATCGCCCGCGAGGTCCCCTTCTTGGACAGCTTTGCTTTCCTAAATGACGATCCCACCGTCAAGAAGGTTCTGGTCCTCGCGCCGCGTTTTCCAACCTTTTATCTTCGCAAAGACTACTTGAAACCTGTGGGACGCTTCGGGGAAGAATCACTGCCCAACGCCGGCGATACGAAGGCGCTTCTTCAAAACGCCGCGGCGCTTGGGATAAGCCATGTGATTGACGTCCGGGTGGATGAAAACGACTTCAAGATATCCGGCAAGCCCGACACTCTCACTCTAGTCTTCGAGCGCGAAGATCAGCGCATTTATCGCGTGTCTCCCGCTCCGTAACCAACCGCTGCAACGGCAGCCGGGCCAGCCGCGGCCACGCATCCAGCTAGCGTGAAGCCTCTGCCTTCATCGTAACGAGATAAACCTTTCGGTTCGCCTCCACGACCACGACCTGCACCGAGGATGCCACTTCCGAGAAATAACCTGGTAACCAGTCAAATCCCGCTCCTGGGTCTTCAACATACAAGAGAAATGCCGGGTGGGCCGCAACAAACTCCAAGAGTGCGTCAACTTGTATGGGCATATAGGGGCGAAGAATTACGAGATTTTTGTCGATGCTGTCTGTTCCAGAATACTTCACTGCTTTCTCTGAGTCTTCTAGGAAAACGAACCTCTTTTTCCATTCGGGGGGCGCATAGTATGCCAACTGCAAATAGGTAACGCCATCTGAGACTACGACAGGGAGATCGGGGTGACCGGCCTTTTGTATGAGAGCTTCGACGGGCGGCGCAAGATTATCCAACCGAAGCGAATGAACAGACCGCCAAAAAGTGAACTCATGAACAGCCACGCTCGAAAACACAAAAACTGCGAAAAGCAAGACGACTCTTTCCCTCGCCCACGACATTACGCAGGCCATAGTCAACGCCACACCAAGTGCTGACGCAAGCAGGTACCGGTCCAACATCGCCCCGTGCATCAGATTGACCGCAAGCGCGGTGGGAAAAGGGAGCGCCAGAAGAGCAAGGAGCAGAGCAGCCTCTACTGGGTCGCGTTCCACTCTCTCGCCTGATTTTCCCTCCGCTGTTAACAGCCGCGCACCAACGATTCCCACGACACAGACTGATACCACGGCAAAACCGAATGCGCCGCCCGTCAAAAAGAAGCCGCCGTATGTTAAGGGAATGGAAGAGAGGCCGTAGTGGGTCCAAATATGCGGCCCGAGCAGCGCTCTGAGGTGCGAAATCCAGGGCCAGAACAGCAACAGCGGCACAGGCCCAAGAGCCAGGGCTGCCGATACTTGCCATCTAAAGCGGCGCGCTCGCAGAATATAGACAAACTCAGCCACCCAAAATGGGAGCATGGAAAAGATTGCGTAGTAGTGAAGCAATTCCGCAAGTATCAAGCTAACGCCCAGCATGATCGTCCAAATGGGAGAAGGAACACGTTGGTAACAGACGAGCGCAAAGGCGATGCAGGCAATGACCATTCCATAAGCCCGGCCATCCACGGCATAGATATGAAACAAGCTAGTCAGGAGAATGAGCACGGCACAGAGGAAGGCAATGAACTCGCTGCTTTTTCTCCTTACGTATACGAATACGCAGGTCAGAGTGCACGGTAAAGCAAGAATCGCCGGTAATCGCAACGCAATCTGCTTGTTTTTGAGGACGTTCAAAACGGCTCGCTCGATCAGATAGAAAAGCGGGGCCTGGCTGTCCACGCCTTCTGATAGAGCATTCCACATTGCTCGGGTGCTGGATTGAGAAGCCACCGCCAAGGCGAGCAGTTCATCGAAAAGAAAAGTCCTCACCGCCGCCGCAGCCACTCCACGCACGATAACGTAGATAACCAGGGCAAACATCAGGCCCAGAATTAGCCTCTTGGGCGGCGCAGGGAGCTCATGTCTGGCTGCAACAGCACTGTCTTCTTTTGGCGAAGCGTTAAAGAACGCTTCGATAGTGGTTAGGGCAGCCTGAAACTTGCTCATCTACGATCCCCGCCTACTTCCGAGAGAAAGCTTGGTTCTTCGCTCCCGCTCCGCCGCCATGCGTCTACCTCAGCCCGGATCCGCAAAATGCGAAATGAACATTTTGAAGTTGCATGGGACACTCCCTTATACTGCCACTTTTGCGCGCTGCTTGTCCTGATAACAGGCTGGCTAACCTGCTGGGGAAGTTTATCAATCAATTGGAACTTGCCTCCAGTCTCTCGCATTTACCGTGTAACATATCTGCATGTACTCGGCGCCATGGGAACCAATTCGAGGTTAAGGATATGAGCACCCTGGATGTCATCATGCGCCAGCCTCTCGTGTACCGGCTTTGGATGGCGCCATTCGCAGAAAAGAAGTTCGCTCCAATCGTTGCCCACAACAATATGCAGCAAGTTCGCCGGGCGCTGGACGTCGGGTGCGGTCCCGGAACAAACGCTCCGCACTTTTCGGCTTCAGACTATCTGGGCATTGACGTGAACCCGCAATACATCCGCGATGCCGAGCGCCGCTACGGCAATCCGCACGGGCGCCTTCGCTTCCAGGTCCAGGATGCCGCCACTTTCGCCGCTCCGCCCGGGGAACGATTCGATTTCGTGCTGGTCAACAGCTTTCTTCATCACGTTGACGACTCCACGGCTCGGAGCATTCTCTCAAATCTGGGCAAACTCCTGACGGAGGACGGCTACGTGCACATTGTGGAGCTGATTCTTCCGGACTCCGCGTCTATCCCAAGGTTCCTTGCGCGTTCTGATCGCGGCAATTTCCCCCGGCCTCTTGAGACCTGGCGCCGGATGTTCACTGAATTTTTCGAAGCCGTCGTATTCGAGCCTTTCGATTTGGAGGCGCTCGGTATTTGCTTGTGGAAGATGCTCTACTTTAAAGGGAAAGCGAAGCGCTAGGCGGTCGTGCTCCGCACTCAGTGAGGCGAAGTCTCTTTCATTTTCACCAGGTACAGACGCCGTGCTCCCTCCATCTCCAGGAGTTGCATCGAGGCCGCCTCACGGTTCAAAAAGGTCCAATCCTCACCCTCTGAATACAACAGGAATTCGCGATGCGCGGCTGTAAATGTCGAATAGTCCGCCAACCTAAGCGGCATAAAGTCCCGAAGACCCGACAAAGCCCTAACGACAATGTCATTACCTTCGCGGCTCAGTTCTCTCTGGTCGTCCATCAAATAGACTAGCCGGCGGGTCCAACTCGGCGGAGAGTAATAAGCAGTTTGCGCATATACCAAGCCCGGGCCAAACACGACGGGAAGATCCAGATGCCCGCCGTCTTGCACGAATTTTTCGATCTGAACGAATTCGTCGGCCGAAATAACCGACCAAGCCCGACCCATTGGATCAACCCCGGAGTGGTGCCAGAACCTCAATTCACGCACCCCGACGCTGGATAAAACAAACAGTGCGAAGAGCGCAACCATTCGGGGTCGGGCAATTGAAAGCGCGCAGGCAACCCCCAGAACAACACCGATTGTTGTTGCCAGCACATAGCGGTTTAGCAATAACCCATGCACCGGGCGAACGAGCACGAAAGCAATAAGAGGCAACGCAATCAGGCTCAGGAGCAAGGCTACCTCAGCCACATCTCCGTCATCGGGTTTCCATTGCTGGGAAATATCCTGCTGAGGCCAAAAGCGTGACCACGTGATCGCCGCAATTGATACGAGGGCCAACGCCGCCCCAAATGCGCCGTCAATCAAAAAGTAAGAGCCATAGAAATCTGGCAGGCCAGAGAGAGCAGGATGCGAATAGACAAGGTAATTGCCGTAGTATGCTCTGTAGCTCGATAGCAAGGGCCAGAAAGCAGCCAGCGGCAAAGTTCCCGCGCCCAATGCCACCCACACAGGCCAACGAAACCGTCGTGTCCTGAGGAACACGACTCCCTCCGCCACCCAAAACGGAATCATTCCAAAGACAGCATAATAATGAAGCGACTCCGCGAGGCTTAAGCTGACGCCCAGCATCGCCGCCCCGCGCACGGACGGCAAACGCTGGTAGCAAACCAGCGCAAACGCGATGCACGCCAGAACCATGCTATACGCGCGCGCTTCAATCAGATAAGTATGAAACAGGCTGGTTGACAGAAGCAGTAGCGCGCACAGGAAGGCGATCGCTTCCCCGCTTCGTTTCTTCACGTATTCAAAGACACAAATCAAGATGCAAGGGAACGCAAGAATCGAAGGCAGTCGTAGTGCAATCTGTTTGTTACTTACGAGTCCCAGGGCGGCTCGCTCCACCAGGTAGAAACCGGGAGGCGCGCTGTCAAAGCCACGCGCCACAGCGTGCCACATTTCTCGCAGGGTTGGCTGACCGGCTATTGCCAGCGTGCAAAGTTCATCAAACCAAAATGGACGCGCTGCCGCGCCTGCCACGCCGCGAGCAATAACGTAGATGACGAGGATTCCCAAGAGCCAATAGATCAGCCTTTTCGATGACCGCTCAATATAGCCTTGTAATGCTCTGAAAGTGTCCCATCTCGATGACTCGTCGGAGAACATCGCGATTTCTCCTTCTCTCTCTGAAGCTCAACCCGAGCGGAACATTGATACCATCCCACAGCAAGGATTCTCCGGGCAAGCCTTTGCCATAACGTCGCGCTGGGGGAGAAATCTCTCGAAGGGGTCTGCGGCCGGCAACTTCCGAGCCTCTTGAGACTTGGCGCCGGATGTTCGATGAATTATTCGAAGCCGTCGCATTCGAGCCTTTCGATGTAGGGGCGCTGGGTATTTGCTTGTGGAAGATGCTCTACTTCAAAGGGAAAGCCAGGAATTAGCGGCTCTTCCGCTTTGCGACCATGCGGTAGGAAGTCTCAGCGAGGGTGGCCCTCCTTCATTTTGACCAGACATAGATCACCACTGCTCGCCTTCGCCAACAACTGTACAGAAGCAGCTTCCTGGCTCAGATAAGCTAAGTACCAGTCCGCATCTCCCGAATACAGCAGAAATTCTCGATGTGCGGCTGTAAATTCCGAATATTCCGTCACCCCAAGCGGCATGAATTCGCGAAGAGCCAACATCAGCTTGCTGCTGGTGTCAGACCGTTTGTAACTCAGTTCCCTCCGTTCGTCCACAAGGTAAACCAGCCTGTTCGCGAAAAGCTGCGGGGAATAGTAGACAAGCTGTGTGTAGATCTGAGAATCACTAACCACCACTGGGAGATCCTCGTGACCGGCGCTTTGCACGAATTGCATCATCTGCGAGAGTTGCTCCGCGGAAGTAGCGGCAGAATACTGAACGAACGGATCGTACGTTGGATGGCGCCAGAATCTCAATTCGCGCATGCTCACACTGCAAAGACCAAAAAGCGCAAGAATTACGGCGGCCTTTCGGCCCGCAATCGATAGCGCGCAGGCCATTCCCACTACAACCCCGAATATGGCTGCCAGCACATAGCGGCTTAGCAATGGGCCGTTCACCAGGCAAACGAGCGCGAAAACGATATAAGGCAATGCAATCAGGCTCAGAAGTAGCGTTCCCTCCGCTACGCCGGCGTCGCGACTTTCGTTCCGGCGGGGAGTAACATCCCTGGGCCACAGTTGCGACCAAACGATCGCCGCAACGGACACGACCGTCAGCGGGATGGCAACTGCAGTTTCGGGCAACAAGAAGAACGATCCATAGTATCCCGGGAGCGCGGAAAAGACAGGGCGTGCAAAAGTATGCAGGCCGTAAACCGTTTTCAGAGCCGAAATCAACCGCCAAAAAACGATCAGCGGCAAGCTTCCACAGGCTAGAGCAATCCATACCGGCCAGCGAAACTGTCGTGCCCTGAGGAGAAAAACTGCTTCCGCACACCCAAACGGGACCATCGCAAAGATGGCATAATAATGAAGCGACTCAGCGACCAGGAAGCTGATGCCCAGCAGCGCCGCCCAGCGCACGGACGGCAAACGCTGGTAGCAAACCAGCGCAAACGCGATGCACGCCAGAACCATGCTGTACGGCCGCGCTTCAAACAGATACGTGTGAAACAGGCTGGTTGACAGAAGCAGTAGCGCGCACAAGAAGGCGATCGCTTCCCCGCTTCGTTTCTTCACGTACACAAAGACACAAATCAAGGTGCAAGGAAAAGCAAGGATGGAAGGCAATCGTAACGCAATTTGTTTGTTACTTATGAACGCTAGCGCGGCTCGCTCCACCAGGTAGAAACCGGGAGGCATGCCGTCAAAGCCACGCCCCACAGCGTGCCACAGAGCCTGCAAACTCGGCTGGCTGGCTATCGTCACCGTGAGTATTTCGTCATACCAAAACGGTCTCCCTTTGGCGCCTACCACCCCTCGAACAATAACGTAGATAACGAGGAGCCCCAATAACACGTAGATTAGTTTGCTTGCTGGAGAATTGGTGTCGTCCCGCAGGGTAACTGCCACATTCTTACCTTCCGCCTCATCGGACAGCATCAAATTCTCCTTTCCTCCCTCGCCGCAGGTCCGCCACCGGGGATGCGCCCAACATTCTCTCTCAAATTGTTTCCCCCGGGAGCGCCTTGCGAAGGAAGCATTAATACCATTCCACAGCAAGGACTCTCAAGGCATTCCTTTGCGATCACGCCGTGTTATGGGAGAAATCTCCCGATGCGATCTGGAGCTGCAAACCTTTAGTCCATTTTTTTTCAAGATTTCGATCGGTAAGGCGCTAGGAACAAGTGGTCACACGCGGTGCACCGAAACGGCCGCACACCGCGGATCAGGCAGACCACCCTCATGTAGAGTCCTCTCCTTCTCGCACGTAGCACTTCTGTGCTTCCGCAAACTGGACAAGTTCGCTTGCGAGCAACCGGCGGCAGTGGCATCTCAATTCTTCCGAGTGGTGCAATCCCTATGCATCCTTGCGGTACCGTTTTCGATTTGTAGGCATCCAGTGTACAACAAAAGCCAAACTGCTGCGCCTTTTCTCTCAGTCTCGCTTTAGCCCTACGGTGCGGCTAACAATGTATTGCGGCCGCGCCTTGATCTCCTCATAAATCCGCCCGACGTACTCTCCGATTACGCCCAAGAAGAACAGCAGGACGCCAGAAAAAAAAGTTATTGCGACGATCAAGGCCGTGAACCCCTGGGGTGCCTTGTGTAGGAAAACCCTGATATAGATCGAGTAGATCGCAAACAAGCTGGAAAGGAACATCACAAACGCGCCAAAAAGCGCCGCCGCCCGGATGGGCACGATGGAAAACGCAAAGATCCCGTCGAATGCGAGAGTCACCAGACGCATTATGCTGTACTTGCTCTTCCCTGAATGCCGTTCGGCCCGCTCCACTGCAATCCCCGCCTGACGAAACCCCACCCAGCTCCGCATTCCTCTCAGGTAGCGGTGATGCTCCGGCATCTTCCTGACTTCTTCGATAACACGCCGCGACATCAACCCAAAATCGCCGGAATCCAGCGGTAAGCGGATATCGGAGAGCGTCGCCATCATGCGGTAAAACACAAAATAGCAAATGCGCAGCGCCAGCGGCTCTTTGCGTCTTACCCTCTGCGCGTAGACAACGTCGTATCCCTGCTGATATTTCTCCACAAACTTCGGAATTATTTCCGGCGCATCCTGCAGGTCTCCGTCCATCACGACTGCGGCATCGCCGGACACGTGATCCAAGCCCGCCGTGATCGCGGCCTGGTGCCCGAAATTCCGCGAAAGGGACAGGACAACGATGCGCTCATCCTCCTTCGCGGCCTCCGCCAGCAGGTCGAAGGTCCGGTCCGTGCTTCCGTCGTCCACGAACACGATTTCGTGCGGTCCTCCCGCCACGCTGGCCAGAACCGCGCGCAACCGTTGCAGAAGTTCCGGCAGGACGCTCTCTTCATTGTGGATGGGAATTGCTACGGAGAGGCGAGATCCAGTGGACATGCAGACTCTTTATCCTCTTAGGGGGAGTTCCTTCACCATACCCTCCATCGCAAATCGCAGCAAGGGGCAGCCGCTCGATTGCAACCTCCAGCCGCGTACAGTAAGATTTCCACGTCGCGATTACACTCGATTGTGCGCATCCCCACCCTTGGACTATCCGGAAAGGTCAGGCTTTACTGAGTTTTTATGGCCAGGCCCTTTGTCAGCGTATTGATCGATATGTACGATCACGAGCGCTTCATCGAAGAAGCGATCCAGAGCGTATTAGCCCAGGATTTTCCTGCCTCCGACCGCGAAATCCTCGTCGTGGACGACGGCTCGCAAGATCGTACCACGGAGATCACCGCTAAATTTGCCCCTCAAGTCCATCTGATCCGCAAAGCCAACGGAGGACAGGCTTCCGCCTTCAATGCAGGCATCCCGGAATGTCAGGGTGAGATCGTGGCGTTTCTCGATGGCGACGACTGGTGGGCCCCCGGAAAACTGAAACTTGTGGTATCGGCGTTCTCGGAAAATCCACGCGTAGGCCTAATCGGCCATAGCATCACCGAAGTTCTTGCCGATGGCGGCCGCCGCAGCGAGTTGGTCCGGGAATCCCCCCGCTTTCGCATTGACTCCGTCGCTGGCGCGCGCCTCTTTCGCCTGCGCAAAAGCTTCCTCGGCACCAGTCGCATGGCCTATCGCGCGGAAATCCTGCGTCGCATCGGCCCGGTGCCCGAATCTCTCACCATTCAAGCCGACGAGTTCCTTTTCACGCTGGGCGCTCTGTTTTCTGAAGTGCTGCTTCTTCGCGAGCCGCTCACTTTCTATCGCTTGCACGGCCAGAACCTGTTCCAGGTCAGCGACGGCAGTCTGACCTCTCTTCGCCGCAAGCATACCGTCCTGGTGGCCCTGGTGGATGCGCTTCGCCGTCGCTTTGCGGAAGAACGCGTCCCGGAACAAGTGAGCAACGCAGTCATTGAAAGCATCCAGAACGATGCCGACTCCGTTCGCCTGTCCCTGGGCGGCGGCACGCCACTGGATACTATCCGCACAGAACTCCAAACCTACCGGATCATGCACGAAAACGCTTCGGCGATTCGCTGGGCGCTCAAGTACCTCAGCCTTTTCCCGGCTTTTTTCCTTTCGCCTAAGCAGTACACGGCGTGGAAGCAAAAGCTGACGTCCAACTCCGCGTACCGCAAAATCCGCCAGAGCTTTCTACCGCATCTCCGCCCCACCCACGTGGACCGAACCGGCAACTGGAGTTTGCGATGACGGAATCTCCAGCTACTTCCAAGTCTCTTCGCATCCTGATGGCCGCCTGCGTGCCTCGTCGCCGCGAAGGAGGAGTGGCGGCTACGATTTACGGTTTTGGCGGCCAACTCGAGCGGCGCGGCCACTCGCTCACGTACGTTTTCCAGGAAGATCTTGTTGATTCAAAAAGCATCTGGCCGCGCTTCGTCGATGTAGTGTTTGCTCATCGTCTCAGCCGGTACATCGCCAAAAATCGGGATAGGTTCTCCGTCGTGAATCTCCACGCCCCCACAGGTTTTTTGTACGGCATTCGGCGCCAGTGGTTCGGCTCCCGCAACGATCCTCCCTATGTCATGATGCTCCATGGACTCGAAGAGCGCCGCGTCTACGTGCTGAGCCGGGAAGTGCGCAAGGGTCGCGCCTGGAATTTCACCCTGAAAAACCGGCTATGGCATCGCTTTTACATTTATCCGCGGTTCCGGTGGTCCATTCGCACAGCAGACGGCGCCCACTCCAATTGTCGCGATGTCTGGAACCTCCTGCAGCTCAAGTACAATCTGGATGCGGACCGTACGGCCTACACGCCGAGCGGCGTCGAGCCGCATTTTTTCGTTCCTCGCAGTTATGACAATAAGGGGCTGCTCAAGCTGCTCTACGCTGGCACGTGGCTGGAGCAACGTGGCATCTTTTACCTTCGCGATGCCCTGGAACGCCTTGCGCCACAACTCCCCGGCATGACCATGACCTTTGCCGGCGCTGGTTGCCCCCCAGAAGTCATCCGAGATTTCTTCGGCCCTAAGCTGGCTTCCGTGGTCAAGGTTGTCCCGCTTATTCCCGCTGGCCAGATGCACGAACTTTTTGCAGCCCACGATATTTTCCTGCTTCCTTCCCTTGTGGAAGGATTACCTACGGTGCTGCTGGAAGCCATGGCCTCGGGCATGCCGGTAATCACCACCGAAACCTGCGGCATGCCCGATGTCGTCGCCGATGATTTCAACGGCCTTCTCATTGCTCCCTCGGATGCTCCGGCCATCGAGGAGGCAGTCCTCCACCTAGCAGGGTCTGTCGAACTGCGCCAGCGCCTGGGCCAGGCAGCGCAACAGACGATGACACGCTATACTTGGGAACGCTCCGCCCTCAGGCTCGAAAAGCTGTTCCGTCACGTTATCGCCAGGGAAGGTCAAGCATCCGGATGAGCGTTTTCGATAGATATCTACCTAGCCTACGGCCTCTTTTCAGATGTGCGTGGCGAAGTGCCGTGCAGCCGCTCCACCTCTTTTTTGATCGGGAGAACGTGGATTGAGTAAGTTCAAGGAAACCATGCGCCGCGACTGGGATGACCGGGCCCGCCGCGATCCCTTTCTTTATATCGCCAGTTGGCGCAAGGATTGGGATGAAACGTCTTTCTTTGCATCAGGGGAACAGGATTATCTCCGGCTCGTTCATCCTGTACTCCAGAAATTTCGCTTTGACCCGGCCGGCAAGACCTTGGCGGAACTGGGTTGCGGCGCCGGACGAATGACACGGAGTTTTGCCCAGCGCTTTCAGTCTGTCTTCGCGGTAGACATCTCTGCGGAAATGCAGGCGCGGGCGGAAACATACCTTCGATCGTTCTCCAACATCCGCTGGGTCCTCTCAGACGGAGAAACGCTCTCTGGCCTGGGAGACGCTTCGGTTGATTTCGTGTTCAGTTACCTCGTGCTTCAGCACATGCCTGTCAAGAAAGTCGTATTCAGTTCCATTCGGGAAATGATGCGCATTCTTCGTCCCGGTGGCGTTTTTCTTTTTCAATTCAATGGTTCCGATCAACCCACGATGAACTGGAAAGGGCGGGCCATTTCAGGAATTCTCGACGGCGTTGCCTCCATCGGTTTCCATAGTGCTAGCCGGCGCGTTGCCACCTTTGTCGGGATCGATCCCGAAATGGTGGGTAGGACCTGGCGCGGTGCTGCTCTAACCTCCGCGGAGATTACAGAGGCCGTTCGATCCGGCCAGGGCGCGCCGGAAGAATTCCTGGATGCTGGTACGCCCCTGGCCTGGTGTTATGGGCGCAAACAGCCGGAGGCCCGTGCGTGATCACTCTTGGCCTGAACTATTCCCAGATGCACGACTCTTCCGCGTGCATTGTCCGCGACGGGGAACTTCTCTTCGCAGTGGCCGAGGAGCGCATCAGCCGCATCAAGCATGATGCCCGATTTCCCCAATTGGCGGTTCAAGCCTGCCTTGATTTTGCCAAGGTCCGCCCTGCCGATATCGACGAAGTCTGCCTGGGTTGGCAGCCCATAGGACAGTTGTACCGGCATGACCTGAGCCTCTACGCCGCGGGCCGCTGGCCGCTTACCTATCTGAACTTCCTTAATTCCACGCGCTATTTCGTCAGCATGTGGCATCAGGGCAGCGGCGCGAATCGGTTTGGACAGCGATTCGGAACGGGCAAGACGCGTTTCCGGCACGTGGATCATCACCTCGCCCACGCGATCAGTGCCTACTCATTTTCCGGCTTTGATGATGCGGCGATCGTCGTGATGGATGGCCGCGGCGCTTGGGAAGCCACTTCTATCTGGCGCGGAAGTAACGGCCGCATCGAGCACGTGCTGACCATTAACTGGCCGAACTCATTGGGCCTCTTCTATGCGGAGTTCACCGGATTTCTCGGATTCACGCCCAACGCCGACGAATGGAAAGTGATGGGCCTGGCGCCGTATGGCAAGCCTGGAGTGGACCTGAGCTGTTTCCTCGAGCCGGGAGCGGGTCCCTACAGAGTGCACACGGATCGGCTTACCGGCAATGGCGGTGGCCCGTATTCCGGCTGGCCCGTTTCGCTCGGCTCACCTCGCGAACCGGAAAGCGACATCAGCGACCTCCACAAAGACATCGCGTATGCCGTTCAGGACATGTGTGAGATCGCGATGATGAGCGTGGTTCGCCTGGCACTGGAGAAGACGCGCATAAGGAATCTGTGCTTGGCCGGCGGCGTCGCGCTCAATTCCAAGGCGAACGGCAAAATCCTTACCTCCGGCGTTGTCGATAATCTTTTCGTCCAGCCCGCCGCTTCCGACGATGGCGTCGCTCTCGGCGCAGCGTTCGCTCCGTTTCTCGATGGGGGGCAGAGGCTCCCTCTCAAGCCCATGCGTCACGCCTATCTCGGACCCTCTTTCGATGACGACACCATCGAAACCGCTCTCAAAACCTACAAAATCCGCTCCACCCGACTTTCCGATCCCGCTGCCACGGCGGCGGAGCTGCTCTGCCACGGCAAAATCCTCGGCTGGTTCCAGGGACGCATGGAGTTCGGCCCACGCGCTCTCGGCAGCCGCTCCATCCTTGCCGATCCCCGCGATCCGGAGATGAACGCCAAGGTCAACAACGCCGTAAAGTTTCGCGAGTGGTGGCGCCCCTTCGCGCCCTCATTCAAAAAGGAAGCCGCGCCCGAATTCCTCGAATCCGCTTGGGATTCGCCATTCATGATCGTCACCGCGCAGGTGCGCCACGAAAAACGCAGCATCATCCCCTCGGTCACGCATGTGGATGGCAGCGCCCGCCCGCAAACCGTCGAAAAGGAAATCAATCCGCTCTATTGGCGGCTCATCGATGAATTTGGCAAGCGCACCGGCGTTCCCGTCATCATGAACACATCGTTCAATCTTCGCGGTGAAGCCATCGTCCACACTCCCACCGACGCTATTCGCACCTTTTTCAGTTCCGGCATGGACGCCCTCGTCCTCGGCTCGTTCCTCGTCGAAAAATGAGCCCGCAACCTGTTTTCGCCCTACTCGGCAAACGTGACGTGCCCACCGACGGCGTCGAGCAATACTGCCGCTACCTTGGTGCCGCTCTGGAATCCCATGATGTTCAGTGGGAAATCCGCAGGGTCCCCTGGGAGATTCACGGCTGGCCGGATGCGCTCAACGCCCTGCGCCTCCAGGCGTCGTCTTGGCGCGGCCGCTGGGTGCTTGTTCAATACACCGCTCTCGCCTGGTCTTCGCGCGGTTTCCCCTTCAAATTCTCGCGTGTCCTGCAAATTTTAAGATCTGCTGGTGCCCGCATAGGCGTCGTTTTTCACGATGTGGAGCCCTTCCGTGGCCCACGCCTCGTCGATCGCCTTCGCAATCGCTTGCAACTTCACACCATGCGCCGCGCTCTGGCCACCGCGGATCTGGCCATCTTCACCATTCCTACTGAAAAGATCTCTTGGCTCGCGGGATCATCTTCTCGCGCTCATTTCATTCCTGTCGGCCCCAACCTCCCCATCCCTATTCCCTCAGAGCACAGCCTCACTCGCGCCGGCAACACCTCTGCCCCTCCCACTGTTGGCGTTTTTACTATCACTGGCGGCGAGCACGGCGCGCTTGAAACTACAGTTATTCTCGCCGCTGTTCGCCACGCGGCGCAAAAACTCGGCAAGCTGCGCCTCTCGGTCTTCGGTCGCCATGCCGAACTCCGCGAAGCCACGCTTCGTGAAGGTCTTCAGGGTTTGCCTGTGGAAGTATCCGCCGAAGGTGTGCTCGGCGATCAGCAGGTGATAGAGCGCCTCCGCTCTGCCGATGTGCTGCTCTTCGTGCGGGGCTCGATTTCCACCGGCCGCAGCAGCGCCATTGCGGGGATCACCGCCGGTACGCCGATGGTTGCATTTTCCGGCCCGCAGACCGCTTGGCCGGTCACCGAGGCTGGGGTGCTCCTTGTCTCACCCGACAATCCTGCCGAACTCCACGACGCCCTCGTGCGCGTTCTATCCGAGCCCGAGCTCTGCGCCAGCCTCCGTCGCTGCAACGCGCATGCGTACCGTGAGCATTTCTCTTGGCCCGCCATCGCTACCCGCTTTGCCGCCCTCCTCAAAACTATCTAGTGGGCCTTTCCTCTTGTTTCGGTGGCGGACTCTGCCTTTGAACGATATTCCAACCAACCACCAGAAAGTCATCCTACGGCTCTTCGTATTTTCGAATGCGGGAAGCCCGCTTCATCAGTGCACTGAAAACAGAATGAAAACCGGGAATATGGGCCGCAAACGCGGCCACCCTGGGGCTCCGCCCGAGCCGATCCGGGCCGGTGTCGGAGATGGTGCAAGTTCTGCACACGCCAAGCTTTGGGCCCGGTGCCAGCAAGCTGCGGCGCGCTGCGGCCAGATCTCGATAAAAGTGGAAAAGAGTATAGCCCGGGGTCTTCAAATCACCGATCACGGCGTCTCGGTGAAGAAGGGCGTCGGACCGCACCTGACAGCACAGCACGCACTCCCCCGAGTAATCAACCGTAACCGAGTGGAGCGGACTGAAACATACGGAAGTTCTCTGATAATGGCTTAGTTCCTTGACCTGCACCAGCCCGCCACGCGTGGACATATTGGCGGCGGTATAGGCGGGAATTCCCATCGTGATATTCAGCTTAGTTCCGCAGCATCGGAATTCGTAATCGCTCACCGGAACGACCTGCAGTCCCGTGCGCGTTCGGAACTTTTCTATTCCACCCTGGATCTCAGACGGATCGCGCTCTTTGCCGTCGGAGAGATAGAGGTCAAGCATCAGCCGGTGAGCTCCGGCATCTTCGATTCTCCGAAGCGTTTCGCGGTTCAGGTAATCTCCGTTGCTGACGAGCACGAGGTATGCCGATGGCAGCCTTCTGCGAGCTTGAGCGATGCGGTCGTAAATGGACTCGTGCGCCAGTGGCTCATGGTAGCGCGACCAAATCAGCGCTTGCGAATAGCCGATAGATTCAAGATCGCTCAGAATCTTTTCATAGACGGCATCGGCCATCAGAATGTTTTCGCTGTGGCGGTCAATTTGCGCGTTCGGGCAGAACCAGCAAGTGCGGTTGCAGTAGCTGTGATTCTCAATCTCGACCACGCGCACATAATTCCGGAACAGTTCTCGTGAGGTGGCCATGTCCGCTTCGTGGTCGAACACTTCGCGAGGAAGCAGGTTGGCGAAAGCTGATTTAGCTAGGATCTTCAGCGCTTTGTTGAGAGCACGCATTGACATTATCGCCGCGAAGAGAGAATAGCCAAAGTTTGGAAAACAAACAAGGCGCTGCCTTGCGCAACAAGCCCTTGCGACTCGTCTCCCAGAGAAATCTTTTGAATTTGTCGCTGCCTGGCCCTGTTGCACTCTTCGAGGTGCCCAGCACCTGCCTCAGTGTGGCGGGGATTTCAGGTCTGGCTTCCGCATCTCCGAAGTACATCTAAAGACCGCGTTCGGCAGTCGTATTTGACACATCCGGGAGATGGTCTTTGCGCCCGTGATTTCCACTTCAACTCCGCGCAACCACACTACGATCTTCATCACATTGAATCGTGTTGGTTTCGCTTCAAATCTCGCCCTTCATATGTTCGCCTCTGTTAGAAGCTAATCCTGGGGTAGGTGTCATTTTGGGGAGAGCGGGACCTGGTCAGACAGAAGACAAGTCTGGTTACAAAACGGATCAAACGAAGCCCTACCGATGCTCACGGTCCTTGCGCACAGCCGCGTCGAGCAGTGCATCGAGTTCGTCGCGCGTTAGCGTGACCTCATCACTCGCGTTGTCGGGGTTTTCGCCTGTCTCCAGCAATTCTGTGCCGCCACTTGGAGGAGAGACACTTTGATACCGCAAATGCGCAGGCACGCGTTTCGTTACTCCACGGGTGGAAAAGGATCGGGACTCGCCGACCAGGCGCGTGTTGAGTACAGTTTTGGCAAAATGCCCAAGCATTTCCAGGCGGTTAAAAGCGGTGACCAGATCAGGACCGCAGGTGACCGCGCCGTGATTCGCCAGAAGGAGCGCATCATGGTGCGGCACATTCGGCTCGAGATCAGTGCCAAGGTCGGGTGCTCCGGGTGTGGCGTAGCGCACAAGAGGAACTTTGCCGAGGGTTATAACCAGTTCCGGAAGAAGCGTCTGATCGAGGCCCTGGCCGGCGGCGGCAAATCCCGTCACGCTGGCAGGATGTCCATGGCATACAGCGTGCACGTCCGGCCGCATGCGATAGAACAGCAAATGCATGCCTGCTTCGGACGAGACTTTGCGGTCGCCTTGAAGGTGATGCCCTTCCATGTCTATGATGACGAGGTCATCCGGCGACATCATGCCTTTGTTCATGCAGGTTGGTGTGGTAAGGATTCGGTTCGCGTCGAGGCGGATAGAGAGATTCCCCTCGCAAGCCACGATATAGCCGCGCTCGTACATACGGTGGCCAACCAAGCAAATCTCACGTCGATATTGCTCTTCCAATTGAGGGCTTGCTTCGCGCAGCGAGTTCGTGGACACGGTGCGGACTCCTTCCCTCGAGCTTCGGCAAGTCCGGTCCGAGTCAGACAGCCAAAACTATGGCACCATTCAGGAAAGGCTACGCTTCAAAAGGCAGAAAGCCAAGAGGAAATCAGGTTTGCATGCAGTGGAGTTTCAAGGCCCTGTGCTGACGGCAGGAAATGGAACAGAAGCGGCGGGCTTGACGACTGAGGCTGGACGACACCTAGCCTATGAGTGGACGTCCCCCGTTTCTGATCCGATTCGTTTACAGCGTCGGTCATCGCTGAGACTTCCAGAAATTAGAAGCGGGGAAGTTTTGCGGAGTGGGTGACAGTCGACGGTCGTTACCTTGCCGTGCTGATTCTAAACTGAGCTGATTCCTAGGTGCTCGGAACGATGGCAGTCGACGCACAGGGTGATGAGGTTTTCTGCCGTGTCGTCTCCCAGTCTGCTGCGGAATGGCCTGTGATGGACCTGCAGGTGTCTAGGAGACCCACACGATTGACAGCGCCAGCCGTCTCTCTCTAAGACCTGTTTGCGGAGATCTCGATATCTTTCGGGGTCGAGTCTCTGACGGGGCTTGCGCTGACGTAGTACGCTCATCCCGTTTTTTCTAGATTTCCCATCGCCTGAACAGTCGCTATTTTGGCAATGTTCCATTCATTCGTCCCTTGCTTGGCAGAGCGTTCTACCGATCGTTCTCCTGCAGACGAGCTCCTGCCAGAAAATCGGCACAGATCATCTCCAGGCAGTAGCCGCGGGATTTGTCCGTTCCCAGCATCAGGGCAGCCGTCTCGAGAGCTTTCTCAACGACCGGCAATTGACTCTTGTAAAGCTTGAAGTAGATAATCTCCCACGCTTCCGTTTCCTTCCCCGTCAGGTGGCGTTCTACCTCCCCCTTAAACCCCTCCTTCGGCAGCTCCTTTGCTTTGTGCAACCAGGTTGCACAGTCAAATTGTTCTCCATCCCTGCGCGCCACCTTGACCAACTCTATCGCTTTACTCCAACCGACTTTTTGAAGTTCATGCTTCGGTATCCGTGTCAGATGCTCGTGAATCGCCATCAGGTAATAGGCCTTCCGGCGCGAGTCGGCAAAGCGCTTCTCCAGGAATTCGTCAAACGACTTCAATTTCTCCAGGCGCCAATACTGCTTGGCCCGCACCTCACACAGGTATTCCCCCAACTCGATGAACCGCACGTCCTTTTCCTGCTCCTTGCTTTTCTCCCAAGACAGGATCTCGTCGATTCTGCCAAGTACGAAGACAGCCCGCCGGCGATTGATCTCCGGAGTCACCATCAATCTCCTGTCAATCCACAAGCTCGTCAAGCCAAGCAAGGTCGCTCGCTCCTGGTGTCAGGGTGAGACTGGAATCGATCAGCTTTTGGTCCTCGAGGCAAAGGCCAAGATGCGCGCAGCTCACGCAACCGTTCTGGGGGAAGCGAATGCCGCTGTGCGCAGGAAACTTCCCCGATGTGATCTGACCAACCGTGGTTTCCACCAAGTGGCCGAATTCCTGGCGTTGCTCTTCGGAGATCTCTGCCTTTAGATATTGGATTTCCGGATCATGCTTCCGCACGAACACTACCAGGGCCACCTCTGAGATTCCGGTGATCCAGGAATAGCAGACGAGCTGCGGATCAAGCGTCAACAAGCCCTCCGGATCTTCTGGATACCGGCTCGTGGTCGTCTTCCAGTCGATGACGCAGCGCTGCCCGTCGAGTTCGCCGATCGCGTCCAGGTAGGCAATAAACTCATGTCCTCCCGTAAGGCCCTGGATCATTTTGATTTGCAGGTTTTGCTGTGGGGCTCGAATGCGCACGCGGTCTTGCTGGGCAAACCGCTCGAGCAGGTGGATTCCTTGGTGGAGCAGGCGATCCCAAGATTCTCCCTTTTTGTACGCAAAGGAAGCATCTCGAAAAGCGCTCCATTCCTGGAAGAGGGCTGCACCGCAATCCTCTTTGCGAAACAGGGCGGCCAGAGCTCTTTCAAAGCAGCGGCCAAAGACCATCGCCGCCCGTGTCTCCTTTTCCTGCCATCCATCCAGATACCGGTACCGGTAGCTGCGCGGGCAGCGGAGGTAGCGGCTGATCTGGGTGTGGCTAAAGGTCACGTCGTGCCTCCCTTCTCCGCGGTCACACGGACGGTCGTGCACGATAGCGCCTCCCACTCGCCTGCCGATGCGAAGGCATCCAAGTTTTGGTAGGTACGACCGTTAATGACGGAGTGAGAGACGCGCACGACTCCCTGCAGATTAAGGAGAGCTTTCACATCCACCTGGTCATGACTCAAGAGTTCGGCATCGTAGCCGAAATCCCGCAGAAACCAGCTGAACTTCCAGAGCGCCTTTTCGGTGCAATACAGCCGCGCATAAAAGGACTTCTTCTCCAGGTCTCGTGGCTCCAAAACGACCAATCGGAGTTCCAGAAATGGTTTTTTCGGCTGCCACCGAAAGAGCGCCCGATCGACACGGACGAGGAACAGGCCTTCGAGTAGATTGCGGTCATCGGGTTGCCAGGAATGCAGCCCGGGGACGTGACGAATCACGAGGTCACCTCCTGAGGGTGTGCATACGAGTTGAGTTTGCAGAGGAGAGCGGCGCGGTTTTCTTTTGCGGACTTTGCAAGTTGTGAGATGAAGGACTCGACCAGGTCACGGCTGGCGCCACTGAGGGTCTGGGTACCACAGAAATCGGCGGCATAGGCCTTAACGAGATTCGGATCAAGGTTATATTGACGGATGAGAAGGCAGAGCTGATCCCGGAGCCGGGGTTGGCCGTTGCTGGAACCGTTGGAGGGATGGGATCCGTTTGACGGGGACGGACTGGAGGCAGATCTCGGCGGGTTCGAGAACGCACCCAACTCTTCGACCGAACAGAGGCCGATCCCGTACGCCTTGCGGAGGGCACGATTGACGGCGCGGGTCTCAGCCACGCGCATCTCCGCTCCACGCACCATGGAAGAGACATTTGAAGGATCGGCATCGCCATAGCCAACAAAACCTTTCGACCTGCGCCCCCGATATACAGTTGCCCTAAATACCCATCGACCGACAGTGGGCTCGCAGAACTCGCGTACTTGCTGAACACGGATTCCAGCGCAATGCCTGCGTTGAGCGAGCCCAAGGAGCCCAGCATGAGTCACATACCATCCCTCGTATAAGTACTGCAGCTCCCCTCCGGCAACAGATAAGCCGTACCGCTCGATCAGCTCCTTAAGACGGATAAGAGCGGGCCGCGAGAGTGGGCCCCATAGAGAACGGGCTAGCTGCACATCCCTTGATATTCCTCCGTTTGGATTCTTCACGAGGAACCTCCTTTGTACATGAGCGCTCAAGTACTATAGATTATACTTGCGCGCCTAAGTATATGTCAAGGTCTTATTTGACCATTGATTTTTGGCAGCCGGTGCGAATAAGGTTTGTCTATCATGGCAAAAAAGAAAAACCCGCATGCTGTTGCTTTGGGCAAAATCGGAGGGGCCAAGGGAGGCAAAGTACGCGCTGCGAAATTGTCACCGGAGCGACGTAGCGAGATCGCACGCAAGGCGGTTTTGGCTCGTTGGGCGAAGCGAAAGAACCAGGAACACCTGCCGAAATAGCCCAAGTGGCTGTTCACCCGGGCGGCCAGAGAGTGCACAGGAAGGACTTGGCAAGGCCAGGCACGGCTTGCACTGACTATTGGAGTTGGGCAGGGTTACTTGTTGACCGCCGAGCACGTTCAGGGGGAAATTGGAGCGGAGATCTTACTCGCCACCAGTCGCGAATTTGAGAAGTCGCTGGAATGGTTACTCAAAGGTGAGGATTAGATCCGTCTGATATCTGGGTAGAATCAAAAGTGTTGAATCGGGTTGACCTTCCTGACTTTTCGAATAGAATGCCTAACTCAAGGCTGATGCCCTCGTCGAATTCATGATTTGTACAACCGGGTTACAGTCCCAGAACGATGGGGACCTAAAAGCAAAACCGGGACGGCCGTAAAATAAAAGGATCAGCGTGAGTGCCACAATTATTGGGGCGCTCGACAAGTCAAGGGCAGTCGCTCAGGCGGCTGCCCTTGTTTCTCTTGAAGTGAAAGATGGCCACAACAAAGCGCCAGGGAAAAACTGCCCTTTAAGAGGCGACTGCAGGCACGACGCTGCTTCACGAAGGGCCGTAGATTTTTCTTGGGTGCGTCCCCCCATCTGTCACGTTGCAGTTTTTTTCTCGATCGGTACAATCCTCTGTAACTGTTCATCGATTTTGCCCCCGACTCTTTTTAAATACGCCTCCAATTGCGGATCGGGAATCCCATAAACACATTTCGCCTCGACGGCAATTTGCGTGAGACCCACGACAATTTTCCAGACTCTCAGGTCTTCATCGCTTGGTTGTTCTGCCAGAGCCGCGGTAAGTAATCCCCGTTCTTCCGGTGACGGAATCACACCGAGGCTTGAGAGGACTTGAAAACCGAGGCGACCATCCCTTTTCTTAGTCAATGCATGATCGACGGCGTCGATGGCGTGAGGACCCAAGCCGTACCAGCTTTCACGCAGGGCCCGCACATGCGCTTGCATCTCGGGACCGTGTACAATCCTGCTGATCGTCTCGCGATTCCTACGTTCGTGTTTACTGATGTCGTAAATACTTGTACCGGCACTATATTCCCGTAAAATTCTCTCGCGCTGGGGTGGCGGAACACGGTCTCGTGTCTGCTTTGGCGGGATATGCTGGTTTAAGCTGGCGTTTCGTTCCAATCCGGAATCTGTTTCGCCAGTCGGTTGGGAAGGCTTGGTTTCCAGCGAAGCATGCGTTCTTCGGGATCGCGGAAGCGTTGAATTGGAGGGAACTTTTTTTGGCGGTAGAGATTTGCGTAATGAGCCAGAGTGCATGGGAAAATTGAACCTTTCGATGAATTTGGAAAACTCGCCAGCGTTCTAGTCGGTAGGCGTTCTAGGAGGTGTTTGTCGTTCTGCTCTGTCCAGAATTATGTGTGTTGGAATCAAGTTATGTCAATTCTTTAATTGATGAGCCCGCAACCGAGCGGATCAACGGAATACGCTATAGACTAGGGGCGATGTAAGGCAAGTGCGTCGAATTTCCGTTAACCTGACAGATTCTGCAAGCTGACCTTTTGCAGTTGTGCTCACCACGTCCGCGCGATCCCTTGCACGATCTTCCCCATCGCCTCCAGGTCCTTCGCATCGATCACCTCCGCCGGCGAGTGCGAGTAGCGCAGCGGCCATCCCAGTGCCACGTCTACCGATCCGTAGCGCAGAAATACCGCACTGTCGTCTCGCGAATCCTCGAGAAGGACACCATCCTCATCGCGGGCGGGGTGAACCACTGCCCCGGCCATCGCCCCCACACACTTTTCCGCTTCCGCAGAGGCGGCGTGGGCGAAAGCCCAATTCCATCCGGACGTCCTACTTCATCTCCGGCGCTCTGAAAAACGACTTCGTGGCGCGGCCCAGGTTGGCCAGCAAATGGAACCGCGGAACCTGCAGATAATGGTCTGCCACCCAGGCGAGAACCGCACGCACCAACACCAGAAAAATAAGTGAATTGGCCGAAATAAACAGATACAGGAACGAACGGCGCTCCAAGAGCAGGTTCCAGCCCAAATGTTCTTCCCAGCCGGGGAAGAAACGATCGAGGAGTTTCCGGACTTCCGTGCCGTGGAACGGCAGGGCTGCGAGGCGCACGTGCGCGAACCTCTCATAAGTGTATTCGGGAGGGTAATGGGGCAGCGAACTGGTCGCTTCCCCCAGTGTCTCCAGATTTTGCAGGTCTTTGCGGGTCAAGAGATTTCCCCGGGCATCCTTCATGAGTAGGTGATAGGCTGGGTCGACAACCACCCAGTGACCATCCAGGTGCACCTCCGCGACCACGTGTTTTGCCGTGCGTTCCGGCGTAAGGAGCAACAGACGCCGCGCCTCGAGCCCGGCGCTCCGTGACAGATTCAGGAAGGCGTTTGTCGCGCTGCCGCACACTCCCAGCAACTGTTGGTAGTTCAGCGTGTCTTGGGGGTCACGCCGAGAGAGATTTTCAGGATGATCGGTGCTCTGGCGTTCTGGTCCTTCGCTCATCCAGGCGAGGATAGTTTCTACCTTCTGTCGCGGCGAAGCCACCTCCGGCACGACGGCGTCAGAGAAGCCTTTCAAGTATTGGCGTACGGAAAGTTCCCACACTCCGGACCAGACCGTGGCCGCCAGAGCTACGGCGAGCAACACATTACTCAACCACCATACTGGACGGAATAGGCTTCGCGCCCGCACTGGCATTCCTTGTGTTACAGGACTCGCATGCTCCCGCGCCTGGGCCTGCCCAACAAGCTTAATATGAATCGCTTCCTCTGTGTGAAATGCCTATCGATCACTTCTGTCGGCGAGTGCGAGTAGCGCAGCGGCCATCCCAGCGCAACGGTCATTGATCCGTGCCACTGCCTCCATTTGGGCCCTCGCTTCCCCCAACACTTTTCATTTTTCTTGGTGCTCACTGTGGTCATTGCGGGAGATGCACGGCAGTGAGTGTTTTATGACTCTTAAAAATGGCGAGGTGTACAGCAAGAATTCATTCTCACGTGCTGGCGACGATGGCATTGGGCTTCCAGGTCGGGTTGCCGCGGAAGTTGCGAACCCTTGATTGGCAAAGTCTTGCAACTATTCACTACAGGATAAAAGTGCCTATTCGGGCAGATTGTGCCGCCGTCAAACAATGGTTTTCTCCTGTCTACTGTGCGTCCTGCGCCAAGCGGAACCCCAGGGCGCCGGAACGATCCATGCTTGGCGAGACCATCAGCAATTTGCCGTGCTCGGTCAGTTTGTACGCTTGCGGAAAGTACCAGATCGAGCCCTGCGGCTGGTAGTAGCTACCCCCACGCAAGATTCCGCCGCGCGTGTGGTCATCCGTAAATTCCTCGGTCCACTGCCAGACATTTCCCACCAGATCCATTACGCCAAAGGGGCTCGCTCCCTTTAGGTGCGCATCCACGGGATCGGGACCTCGCATGGCACGGGCCTTGTCCGGCACGGGTACGGCCGCAGCATTCCAATCGTTCCCCCAAGGGTAAAGGCGTCCATCCGTGCCTTGCGCTGCATACTGCCATTCCCATTCATGCGGTAGGCGCTTCCCGGCCCAAGCGGCATAGGTGCGCGCATCCTCGATGGAGACCCACGTCACGGGACGATTGTCCCAGTCCGAAGGATAGTTGCCTTGCTTCCAGTCGCGCAGAAAATTCACATCATCCTGCGGGTGATAGTGTGTGGCATCGAGGAATTTCTTGAATTCGGCGTTGGTCACGGGAAATTTGTCGATGTAGAACGACTTGATGTGCATGGGATGCTCGTGGAAACGGCGCGGCGCATCTTCCCACGGATACTGCACATCGACACCAATAGCATTGAAGCCTTCAATCTCGATGCCGGCAATCTTAAACAGAAAATTGCCCTCGGGAATTTTGATCATGCCGGCGGGTGCGTTGTTAGCCGCTCTGCTAGCGACGACCGGCACGATCTCCTGGTACAGCGCTTTCCATTCGTGAGAATAGCTCGCCAGAGGTTTTGCCGTAAGCTGTTTCATCTCCGACATCAGTTCTTGCAACGTAGCGTCCGGCTCCGTCTTTATCGCCAGAATGGCGCCGTAGCCGTGGGCCTCAATCGGGAAGCTGAGCACAATGCGGCCCGTCGGATCGCGCTGCACTTTCAATTCGCTGCCGTTGTAAAGATCGAAGTAGCGCGTCCCAGAATCGTTCGCGACCTCCATCTCTTGCCCGTCGACGTCGTATTCATTGCGGTTGACGATGGTCCACACAGTCTGGTCATTGAGCGGCCATCGGCTGGCGAAAATGCCGTGCCGCAGCATCGGAGACATCGGCTCCCAGCCAGCACTCACGAGAAAGGGGGCAACAGCGCGTTCGATGGTGGCGACGCGGCGAGTCGCTTCCGCATCGCGGGGCGTGATTCCATTCCAGATTCCCCAAATATTTTCCCAGCTCTCCCAGCCAACTCCGTTGAAAAAGGCAAATTGCAGATCGCTGGTTTTGTCGCGACTCCAGCGATCGGAAATGTTAACCATGTGGCGGGTCTCGAGCCACTTGTATTTGTCCACGAGTGGAGTGAACGGAAATTGGTATTGCCCCCAGGTCATCACGTTCCAGGCAAGCGCCTCGTCAGCCGGGCCACCTTCCGGCTCGAAGGCTAGTGGGTGGGCAATCTTGTCCGCGGCCAGAGAGAAAGCAAGCGGCACTCCGTCCTGCGTGTCACCATTGATGCCATCCGCGCCAACCTCTGCCATCAACTCTGCGATGGCATCGGGCCAAGGCTTGCCGGGGTCACGCGTTCCCTGATCCCACATCATCATGGGAAAAAGCACGCGCATACCGCGCTTGTGAAAGTCGGCGATCATCTGCTTCACACCGGCGACGCCGCCGGGCATGCAGCGAATCATGTCGTGCTGGTTGCGGTCGTCGATGCCCATGTTGGGATAGGTAGGCCAAATCAGGACGGCGTCGATTCCTCCGTAGCGCTTCTGCAGATCCTCCAGATAACGATCAACCGTGTATTTCCCCAAGACCGGATCGTAAAAATAGCGGTCCTGCACCATCATCTGCGGCTGCATGAAGCTCGATTGCGTCCACTTCAGCGCAGGCAGATCGTAGCGTGAACCGTTATAGCCAATACGGATGAGGCGTTCTTTCCGCCAGTGGGTAATGTCCGCGAGCCAGTTTTGGTGGTCTTCTGGAGCGCACGGCTTATAACCGCTGTCCCAAAGGCCCTTCAAATTCAGACAGTCAGGAACCGGTATCTGTTGGTCATTGGGAGAAAATCGTGAGTCTTGCGCAAACGCGAGTACCGAAAGTGAATGAAAGGTCAGAAGGGCGAGAAGAATTCTGGTTTTCACGAGAGCTCCTAAGAAGATGGTTAAGCTGGAGCGATAGCGGTTAACCGGAATTTCCATTTCTCGTTTACGGCTACGAGCCAATATACGCGCAGTTGCCCCCGCCGAGTCCGTTTCTTGCAATCTTTTCCATCTCAATGGCTCAGGCAGACCGAAAAGGGTCGTCTCCGGGACACAAAAGCCGGGTATTGCTTTGTTTTCGAGCGATTTTTCGGACACCTCTCCGTCAACTTCCCTCTGTTGTCCAGATTGGTTTCGCCTCGCGGCCGCGCCTATCTGACTGGAAGCGGCAAAGCCACAATCCGCCGCATCATGCATTCAAATTGGCGCCGCGTCAGATGTTTTTCCGCCAACAGCAGTCACTAGTAGCGAGCATGTTTGACCAACCACCCACCGGTCTTCACCAGTCGTTGCTGTAAGCTAGCCAAAGACCACGTCTCGATCTCCTTCGGCCGCACCAGCCGTCGCCACAGATTGCCTAGGTTGCAGGCGATCACACTCAGCCACAGCCGCAGTTCGTTGGATCGGAATCGGTGACAACTCAGCCGCGTCCTCTCTGAACATGAACTCCGGGCCAGTCTCCGCCAGCAGAACGCCCTCGCCTACCGCCAGCATTTCTCCTGGCCCGCCATCGCCGCCCGCTACGCCGCCCTCCTCAAATCTTCCCTATAATCCGCTTTGCGCGAGCCCCTATGACTTTTGGCTTCGTTAAGAGATTCAGTGTGCGTTATTATCATCCTTCACCATCGATCAAAGATTAAGTACATGCCGATGAGACAGACCACGTTCCGAACCCTCGCTGTGTCAGCGCTCGTCGCTACGCTCGCTGGCGCTCAATCGCCTCCGCCGCCCAAGCCGGAGGAACCCAACTTCGCGAGCGAACCTTATGTAGTTGAGCAACTCCGCACGGCGGTTCGGTTCGAGGCGGACGGCAAAGGCCAACGCGAGGTGACCCTCCGTATCCGCGTGCAGTCGGAATCGGCCGTGCGTGAATTTGGCCTGCTCGTCTATCCGTATTTGGCGAGTTTTGAAACCCTCGACGTCGTCTATGCCCGGGTTCGAAAACCAGACGGAAGCGTTGTCGAGACCCCCGCTGGCGAAATTCAGGAATTGGACTCCGCTGTCAGCCGCGAGGCGCCGATGTACACGGACCAGCGCGAAAAACACATCGCGGTGAAATCTCTCGGCGTCGGTGACCTGTTGGAGGCGGACTTGCGTTGGACCATCCACGACCCTATCGCGCCAGGCCATTTCTGGTACGACCACAATTACTTTGATAGCGGGATATGCCTCGACGAGCAGCTCGAAATTAACGTCCCTCTCGATGTCCCCGTGAAAATCGCAGCTCCGAGCCCCACTCCTCAAGTGAAACAGCAAGGTGCTCGCGGCATCTATCTGCTGCATTCCTCCCATTTGGAAAAGGCGCAGGAGAAAGACGAGGATAAGCAGATTCCTGCTTGGGAGAAGGATTTCCACGGCAGTGATTCGCCCGCCGTGCGCATCAGCTCGTTTTCTTCCTGGGCAGACGTGGGCGCTTGGTATGCAGGCTTGCAGCAACCCCGAGTGCAAGTGACGCCACGCATTCGGTCCACCGCCGAGGAGATCACCAAAGGGAAAGTCACGGCCGAGGAAAAAACGCGCGCCATCTACGATTACGTGGCCTCGCGTTTCCGGTATATCGGAATTGACTTGGGTGTCGGGCGCTACACTCCTCACGCTGCGGAGGATGTGCTGGCCAACCGTTATGGCGACTGCAAGGATAAACACACACTCTTCGCCGCGCTTCTGGAGGCCGTAGGCCTGCACGCGTATCCTGCGCTCATCAGTACGAAATTCAAGCTCGACGTAGACATGCCTTCGGCCAGCCTGTTTAACCACGTCATCACAGCCATTCCTCAGGGAGATTCCTACCTATTCCTGGACACGACCCCTGAAGTTGCGCCTTTCGGCCTCTTGCTGGCGTCCCTACGCGATCGTCAGGCATTGGTGATACCCACAAGCTCCCCGGCCAAGCTCGTGGTCACGCTCCCCGATCCTCCGATGCTCAATCGCGAGAAATTCCAGATGGATGCCTCCATCGATTCCCAAGGGACTCTCGACGGCAAAGCTCGCTTCGAGGAACGCGGGGATCCGGAAGTTGTTCTGCGACTTGCCTATCGCAATACGCCGCAAAACCAATGGAAGGATTTAACTCAAGTGATTTCTGCGCGCATGGGCTTTGGCGGGACCGTTAGCCAGGTGGCTGCTGCACAGCCGGAGAAGACGGCTGATCCGTTCTGGCTCAGCTACGACTACCATCGCACCGATTATTCGGACTGGAAGGAGCATCGCATCTCTCTCCCGTTTCCTCCGATTTTCATTCGCGAACTGAACGAAGCTCAGAAGAAATCCAAGGACCCCCTCCCCCTTGGCTCTCCCCAGGAAATCTTCTATGAAGCATCGCTGAAACTGCCCGGCGGAATTAATCCTGTGACTCCGCCGGATGTCGAGCAGAAAAATGACTTTGCCGAATACACCTCGAGCTACCGGTTTGAAAGCGGCGTTCTTCACGGCTACCGCCGTTTCTCGCTGAAGTCGCGCGAAGTGCCCGGCACGCAACGTGCCGTCTACAGTGCATTTGTCAAGGCCGTACAGGATGACGCGCAGCACTGGATTCTTCTGTTTGGCAACTACGACCAAGACTCCCCGCTACGGAAGGGGCAGGCGCTCCTGAGGGAAGGAAAGATCGCCGAGGCCGTGGCCATATTGGAGAAGGCTGCCGAAGAAGATGCAGGCAATCAGCAGCTCATTTTCACTTTGGGCCGCGCCTACCTGCGCCTTCCCGATGTAGACAAGGCTGTCGAGCAATTCGCCAAATTGTTGGCGGACTATCCGGACAACAGCATGCTCAATTCGATCGCCTACGAGTACGCGAATGCCAATCTCCGCCTGGACGACGCACTCGATTATGCGTCAAGCGCGGTCGAGGACACTTCCGGAGAAACCATGGAGGTTAGCCTGGACTCGGCGGGTCCGGCCGACTTCCTTCGCATGGCCTCCTTAGCCGCGGAGTGGGACACGCTTGGCTGGGCGAATTTTCGTTCTGGCGACGTTGCTTCCGCTGAAAAATATATCCAATCCGCCTGGATGCTCTGGCCGCGCGCCGTTATCGGTGAACACTTGGTGGAGATTCAAGAAAAACTCGGAAAGAAGCGCGAAGCGGATCACATCTGCCGCTTGGCCCTCGAGGCAGCAGGTCTCCAGGATGAGCCGGATACGAAGGAGAAACTTCTCGCTGCCCAGAAGCGTATCGGCATTACAGTGCCGGAAACGGGGACCGTCAGCGCGAAATCCTATCATCCGCCTGGCTCCGGCAAAATGGAGCTCTCTGAAATGCGCACCATGAAGCTGCCACGAAAGGTACAGCTTCATGGCAAATCTAGAATGGCTCTTTTCAGCATCGCCATTGAGAATAACGCGAGCAGTGCGAAAGCACGGTACATCAGCGGCGACAAGGAGCTGATTCCCGAAGCCGAGGCGCTGGCCACGGTCAATTATCACCAGCCTTTCCCTGATCATTCGCCCACGCGGATTCTTCGCGCGGGCTGGGTTAGCTGTTCGCAATACGCCAGTGAATGCTCTCTGGTCCTCTTTCTTGTTGACGATAAGCCAAGTCTGGACATGGTTAAACCACAAGCGCGGTGAAATTCGCTGGAATCCCGCAACACACTCGTTCGCTCCATTTGCGGAAATCTTTGTTCAACGCTAAGCCCTCCCATTTGCGTCGGGCCAAAGTGAAGCGCTACCACTTCCGTGCGATCACTTCTACGATCTTCCCCAGCGCGTCCAGGTCCTTCGTATCGATCACTTCCGCGGGCGAGTGCGCGTAGCGCAGCGGCCATCCCAGCGCCACGTCCACTGATCTGGGCCCCCGACTTCATTTGCGCCCCGCTTCCTTCTACACTTTTCATTTTTCTCGGTGCTCTCTGTGGAACCTCGGTGTTCTCTGCGGTGAGCTGATTCTTCTCTTCACCGGCACGGCGTTTTGATCAGCTAGGCTGCCGCGGCCAGGCAGTTGCTCCGAAGCTCTCTCACAGACGGTGAGGGGAACCAATGAGGGTACAACCCATCGACGGAACAATTCTGGAATCAATCTCAGGGATTCAGGACAGCACTGCGTCTACTTTCAAGAAGTTTCACAACCTTTTCCACCTTGTCAGCTTGGACGCCCACTTCATTCAGTGCATCGCGAAAGCGTTGTAGAAAACTGTCGAAATGCCCGTCCTTTAACCCTGCTGCTCGCGCATACGCATGGGCAGCAGCGATATCCTTGCCCGTATAGACGATTCGTCCCCCGAGAAGCATGGAGATAAACATGCTCTGTCGGGGGCGTAGTCGTGCCATATCGGCACTCTCAAAAAAGGGGCGGAGGGTGTCGTCAGCCAGGACTTTTCTGTAGAAGGCATCGATAGAAGCCCAGACGGTTTTCCTTCCACCGATGAGGTCATAAAGTTGATCGATCATTTGATCCTCCCGAACTAGAAAAACGGGGTTGCTTCTACTGAGTATTGCATAATATAGTGACATTCGTAGATTCTTGTGCTATGTTCAGAGCATGGGAAACCCAAAAGGTGTTCGGCGGGACTTCGAGAAACTGGAAGAGCGGCGCTTGCTCGCCGC
>Ga0187858_10000379_pt1 | contig 56513 bp, 49 predicted proteins | sample June2016WEW_8_15_FD_133015 | JGI IMG/M metagenome (GOLD analysis project Ga0187858, IMG submission 133015) | Peatland microbial communities from SPRUCE experiment site at the Marcell Experimental Forest, Minnesota, USA - June2016WEW_8_150 | ecosystem: Environmental > Terrestrial > Soil >...
GACGGCCGGGGCGAGCTGCGGGCCGTCGGCCGGGTTGCCCTGCTCCACGTTGTGGTCCAGCACGATGCCGTCGTCGTTGTCAGTGACCTGGCCTTTGTAGCCGAACTGAACGGGCTTGCCGAGGCCCGCACTCTGGCACAAACCTTTCCGATCCCGCAACTTTGCCGATCGCGAAAGTTAGGGCCGCGTGCAGGCGCAGCGGGCCAGCACTGGCGGTTTTGCGACAACACCCTCGCTAGCGCGCGTTCTGGAGCTTCCATGTCGGATTTTCGCTAGACGTTTCCCGCCCGATCGCCGAGGCTGACGGTATGGACGAGGACACCGAGCGGTGCGTGCGGGCAGTGCAGTCCAAGGATGCCCGGTTCGACGGGTGGTTCTTCACCGCCGTGCTGACGACGGGCATCTACTGCCGGCCGAGCTGCCCGGTGGTACCGCCGAAGCCGGAGAACATGCGGTTCTTCGCCAGCGCCGCCGCCGCCCAGCAGGCCGGCTTCCGGGCGTGCAAGCGCTGCCGGCCGGATGCCAGCCCCGGCTCGCCGGAGTGGAACATCCGCGCCGACCTGGTCGCCAGGGCGATGCGGCTGATCGCCGACGGCGTGATCGACTCCGACGGGGTGCCGGGCCTGGCCCGCCGCCTCGGCTACAGCACGCGGCAGGTGGAACGGCAGCTGCTGGCCGAGCTCGGCGCCGGGCCGCTGGCCCTGGCCAGGGCGCAGCGGGCGCAGACGGCCCGGCTGCTGATCGAGACGACAGCGCTGCCGATGGGCGACATCGCCTTCGCGTCCGGCTTCGCCAGCATCCGGACGTTCAACGACACCGTCCGCGAGGTCTTCGCGCTCTCCCCCACGCAGCTGCGCAGCCGGGCCGGGGCCGGCCAGGCACCCGCGATGGCGGGGGCGCTGTCACTGCGCCTCCCGTTCCGCGTGCCGCTGTGCCCGGATAACTTGTTCGGGCACCTGGCCGCCACCGCCGTGCCGGGCGTCGAGGAGTGGCGCGACGGAGCGCTGCGCCGGACCCTGCGGCTGCCGCACGGCCAGGGCATCGTCGCGCTGGCGCCGCAGCCTGAGCACATCGCCTGCCAGCTGACCCTGACCGACCTGCGCGACCTGGCCATCGCCATCAGCCGGTGCCGGCGGCTGCTGGACCTGGACGCCGATCCGGTCGCCGTGGCCGACCAGCTCCGCGCCGCCCCGGCGCTCGCGCCCCTGGTCGGCAAGGCGCCGGGGCGCCGGGTGCCGCGGACGGTCGACGCCGCGGAGTTCGCCCTCCGGGCCGTGCTCGGCCAGCAGGTCTCGACCGCGGCGGCGCGCACCCACGCGGGCCGGCTGGCCGCGGCCTGCGGGGAGCCGGCCGACGACCCGGCGGGCGGCCTCACCCGCCTGTTCCCCGACCCGGCCGCGCTGGCCTCGGCCGATCCGGCCGGCCTGGCGCTGCCCCGGTCCCGGCGGCAGGCCTTTGCCGCGCTCGCCTCGGCACTGGCCGAGGGCACGATCGATCTCGGGCCGGGCTGCGACTGGCTGGAGGCCCGGCGCCAGCTGGCCGCGCTGCCCGGCATCGGCCCGTGGACGGTCGAGGTGATCGCCATGCGCGGGCTGGGCGATCCGGACGCCTTCATCCCGACGGACCTCGGCGTCCGCGCGGCGGCGCGTGAGCTCGGCCTGCCGGGCGCCGCCGCGGCGCTGCAGGAGCACGCCGCCGCGTGGCGGCCCTGGCGCGCCTACGCCGTGCAGTACCTGTGGGCCACCAGCGACCACCCGATCAATACGATGCCCGCCGCCCCGATCCAGCCCGCTCCGCCGATCCAGCCCGCTCCGCCGATCCAGCCCGCCCCCCGCCCTGGCGCCGCTCCGCCGCCTCCGGTCCGGTCACTCCCCCGCGCAGGAAAGGAATCCTGATGTCCACAGCGACCGCCACCCCGGCCCGCACGCATGTCACCATCGACAGCCCGGTCGGCCCGCTGACCCTGGTCGCGGCCGGCCGCAGCCTGACCGCCCTGTACCTGGCGGATCAGCGGCATGCGCCGGGCCTGGCCGCACTCGGGCCGCCCGGCGACCCGGCGGCCGAGCCGTTCGCCGCGGCCGCGGCGCAGCTGGCCGCGTACTTCGCCGGCCAGCTGAGCAGCTTCGACCTGCCGCTCGAGCCGGCCGGGACGCCGTTCCAGCAGCGCGTCTGGGCCGCGCTGCGCGACATCCCGTACGGCCAGACCGCGTCCTACGGCCAGCTCGCCGGGCGGATCGGCCAGCCGGCCGCCAGCCGCGCCGTCGGCCTCGCCAACGGCCGGAACCCGATCGCCATCATCATCCCGTGCCATCGGGTGATCGGCTCCGACGGCAGCCTGACCGGTTACGGCGGCGGCCTGGAGCGCAAGCGCTACCTGCTCGACCTGGAGCGGCGCGCGGCCGGCCCGCACGTCAGCCAGGGCCCGGCCAGCGTCATCGGAAGATGGGCCGGTGCAGCGGCTGATCCCGGTTGATGGTGCCGCTGCGCGCCGCCGGGCTGCTGGCCGGCCTGGTCCGGGAGTACGTGCCCGGGTCCGCCAGCTGACCCGCCCCGGCACCGGTCGGCATGCCGATGATGACCAGCCTTGTCATGCCCTCGCCCTGTTCTCGCCGACGTCCGCCAGGCCGCTGTGAACTGCTGGAATGATGGCTGATCAGGCCGCGGGCGCCGGCCTGCGGGCCGGGGCCTCCCGGCTGGAATTCACGCGATTGCACGAGCTCACCGAGGCCGGCCGGCGTTACGGTGATATCGGCGATGAGCACTCATCAGGCTCGCTGAAGGAGGCCTGGCACAACTGCGCTGCTTACTATCCCCGGACGCGTTATGACGATCAGCCATCCAGGTAACAGGCCCTACGAGGAACCCAACAGCTTTGTCGGGCGCAGTCGCGAGCTGGGCGAGCTTCGCGACAGCGCCCTGGTCGTGCGCGAGCTGACGCTCTGCGGCGCGGGCGGGATCGGCAAGACCCGGCTGGCGCTGCGGCTGCTGGCCCAGCTGGCCGCCGATTTCCCCGACGGTGCCTTCTTCGTGGAACTCGGCGACCTGCGCAAGCCCGAGCTCGTCGTGTCCCGGGTGGCGTCCGTCATCGGGGTGGACGAGGAGCCGGGGCGGCCGCTGATCGACACGCTCGCCGACGCGCTCCGGCCGCGCCGGCTGCTGCTGGCGCTGGACAACTGCGAGCACCTGATCGATGAGTGCGCCAGCCTCTGCCAGCGGCTGCTGGCCAGCGCTCCGGCGCTGCAGATCATCGCGACCAGCAGGGAGCCCCTGCGGGTGGCCGCTGAGGCCGTCTGCCAGGTGCCGCCGCTGGCCCTGCCGCCGCCCGGCCTGCCCGGATCGGCGGAACTCGCCGACTACGACGCGCTCCGGCTGTTCGCCGACCGGGCCGCCGCCGCGGCACCGGGCTTCACGCTCAGCCCGGATAATGCCGCGACGGTCGCGGCCGTCTGCCGCGCCCTGGACGGCCTGCCGCTCGCTATCGAGCTGGCCGCCGCCTGGGTGCGCGTGCTGTCCGTCGAGCAGATCTCGGCCCGCCTGCACGACCGCTTCCAGCTGCTCAGCAGCGGTGACCGGACCGCGCCGGAGCGCCAGCGGGGGCTCCGCGCCACGATCGACTGGAGCCACGACCTGCTGGCCCCGCTCGAGCAGGTCCTGCTGCGCCGGCTCTCGATCTTCGCGGGCTGGTCGCTGGAGATGGCCGAGGAGGTGTGCTCCGACGATGACCTGCCGCGCGCGCAGGTGCTGGATCTGCTCACCGCCCTGGCCGACAAGTCGCTCATCGAGGTGGAGCCGGAGGTAGTCGGGCAGGCCAGGTACCGGATGCTCGAGACGATCCGCGACTACGCCGCGACCCGGCTGGCCGAGGCCGGCGAGACCGCCGTGATTGAGCGGCGGATGCGCGACTACACCGTGCGCGAGGTGGAGCGCCTGCTGCTCGTCGGCATGGCGCTGACCGAGGCCCCGTGGTCGGCGCGGCAGGATGTCTTCCGCCGGTTCGATGCCGAGAGCGGCAACATGCGCCTGGTGCTGAGCCGCTGCCTGGCCAGCGGAGACGCGGAGACGGGCCTGCGGATCTGCTCGGCCATGCGGCCCGTCTGGATCGTCCGCGGGTACTTCGCCGAGGGGGCTGAGTGGTTCGACGGCTTCCTCGCCCTGGGCGGCTCCGGGTTCCCGGCCAGCGTGCGGGGGCCGGCCCTGGCCGGGCGGGCGCAGCTGGCCCTGGCCAGCGACCCGGCGGAAGCGGAGGCACTGGCGAAGGCGGGGCTCGAGCTGTGCTGGGCGGCGGGCGCGGAATTCTGGACGGCAACGGCGCTCAACCTGCTCACCGAGGCCGCGCTGCACGCCGGGCGGGCCGACGATGCCGCGGCCAACGCCTGCGAGGCCGTGGCCATCGCCCGGAATGCCGGCGACAGGTGGAACGAGGGCTATGCGCTCGGTACCCAGGCGGCCGTGGCAGCGCGCCGGGGCTGCCTGCACGAGGCGCAGCAGCTGGCCGAGGCCGCGCTGGCGATCATGCGCGACATCGATCAGCAGTGGGGGGTGGCCAGGACCCTGCTCGGCCTGGCTGACCTGGCCCGGCTGACCGGCGACCTGAAGGCCGCGCGGGACCGCTACCTTGAGGCGCTCGGCATCCTCCGGGGTCTGGCGGCCCGCCCCGAGATCGCCCGCTGCCTGGCGGGCCTGGGCCGGATTGCGATGGAGCAGGACGACCTGGCGCAGGCCCGGCAGCGCCTGACGGAAAGCATCGAGGTCAGCGCGTCGACCGGCAGCCGCATCGGCGTGATCAGGGCGCTGGACGCGTTCACCGCCCTCGCCGTCAGGGAGGACCGGCCTGAGCGCGCGGTGCGGCTGGCGGCGGCCGCGGCGACCTGCCGCGAGCTGGCGAACCTGGCGCCGGCCGCGCCCGCCCGCACCCAGCGCGTCCTGGACGCGGCGGCGGCGGCCGGCCTCGTCGAGCACGACGTCCGGCGGCTGTGGACGGCAGGCTCCCAGCTGACCAGCGCGGCCGCGGTCGCGCTGGCCCTGGCCGAGCCGCCGCCGCCGGCCGGAGTCCAGGCCGCCCGCGAGGCCGGCGGCCGGGCGGCGGCCGAGGCCGCCGGTGCGCCGCCGGCCGGGCTGACGCCGCGGGAACGGGAGATCGTCGCCCTGATCGCCCGCGGATACAGCAACAAGGCCATCGCGGCCGAGCTCTACATCAGCCCGGCCACGGCCGCCCGGCATGTGGCCAACATCCTGGCCAAGCTCGGCTTCAGCTCCCGCAGCCAGATCGCCGCGTGGGCGGTGCAGGGCCACGACCTCGCCTGAGCGGCGGCACTGAGCGGCTGCGCCGCGCGGACGCTAGCCAGCGTCGAACAGCGCGCTGACCGACTCGCCCTCGTGAATGCGCCTGATCGCCTCGGCGAGCGCGGCCGCGACGGAGATGACGAGCAGCTTGGATCCCGGCTCGGTGCCGGGTACCGGCAGCGTGTTGGTGCAGACGATCTCGCGGACCTCCGCATGCGCCGCGATGCGCTGCAGCGCGCCGGCGCTGAACAGCCCGTGCGTGCAGGCGATCCGCACCGAGCGGGCGTGCCGCTGCCGCAGTTGCGCGAGCAGCTCCAGGATCGTGGTGCCACGGGCGATCTCATCGTCCAGGATGATCACGTCGCGGCCCTCGACGTCGCCGATGATCGACGTGATGGCCACCCGCTCGTCGCTGAGCCGCTCCTTGGCCCCGGCCGCGACCGGCAGGCCCAGCATCCGGGCCAGGGCCGCCGCCTGCTTGGCATTGCCCAGATCCGGCGAGACCACGACCGAGCCCCCGAGGTCGTCCCCGCTGAAATGGGCGGCGAACTCCCGCAGCGCGTGCAGGTGATCCACCGGCACCGAGAAGAACCCGTGCACCTGCGGCGAGTGCAGCGTCATGGTCAGCACGCGGCTGGCTCCGGCCGTCACCAGCAGGTCGGCCACGAGGCGGCCGCCGATGGACACCCGCGGCATGGCCTTCTTGTCAGACCTGGCATAGGCGTAATGCGGGATGACGGCTGTGACCCTGGCGGCGGACGCTCCCCTGGCCGCGTCCAGCATGAGCAGCAGCTCGACCAGGTTCTCCTGGACAGGCGGCCCGAGCGGCTGGATCACGAAGACGTCCCGCTCCCGGCAGTTAGCCTGCAGCTGGACTTCCAGGCAGTCGTTGGCGAACCGGCGCAACCGCACCGGGTGCAGCTGGACCCCTAGTTTCGCGCATATCTCCGCCGAGAGGGCCGGGTGGGCGCTGCCGCCGAAGACCACGATCTCGCGCATGTGCCCAGGCTAGGGCGTCAAGGCTGCTAGCTCGCGCCGTCTGGCAGATCACGGGCCAGCTGGCCGGCGGCCAGCCTGAGCCAGCGGCCCGGTGCCGACATCGCGGCTGCGGCTTCCCCGGCCAGGTCAGTCAGGCCGAGTGCGCGCCGCACGCCGGCCGGCGGCCGGTCCGCGATGACGCCCGCCACCAGCGCGACGGGCACCGCACCGCGCTGCGCGGCGGCGATCACGGCGCCGACGACCTTCCCGCCGAGCGACGTTGCGTCGTAGCGGCCCTCACCGGTGATGACCAGCCCTGCCCTGTCCAGGGCCCGGTGCAGGCCGGCGATCGCGGCCACCTCGGCCGCGCCGGCCACCAGGTCAGCGCCCCAGCCGGCCGCGAGGCCGTAGCCGGCGCCGCCGGCCGCGCCGGCGCCGGGCGCGTCGGGCTGGCCGCCCAGCCGCGCGGCCAGCCGCGACAGCCCGGCTTCCAGGACGCAGATCTGGGCCGGGTCGGCGCCCTTCTGCGGCCCGAAGACGGCTGCGGCGCCGCCCGGGCCGAGCAGCGGCGCGCGCACGTCGGTCAGGCAGCGGACGCCGCCCGGCGGCGGCGGCCGCAGGCCAGACAGGTCGGCGGCCGCCAGTCGCGCCAGCGGGCCGCCGCCGAGCGGAAGGTCCCGGCCGCCCGCATCGAGGAACCGCGCCCCGAGCGCGGCCAGCAGGCCGGCACCGCCATCGGTGCAGGCGGACCCGCCGAGCGCGACCTCGATCCGCGCGGCACCGCGGTCCAGGGCTGCGACCACCAGGTCCCCGGCGCCTGCGCTGTGCGCATGCAGCGGGTCGGGCACCGCCAGCAGCGGCAGCCCGGCCGCGCGGGCCAGCTCGATCACGTGGAGCCGGCCTGGAAGCTCCAGCCAGCAGGCTTCCAGCAGGCCGCGGCCGGGTCCGCGAACCCGGGCGCGATGCCAGCGGGCCCCCTGCTGGCCGGCCGCCAGCACGTCCAGCGTCCCCTCGCCGCCATCGGCCAGCGGAATGCAGCTGACCTCGTCAGCCGGCCGCACCGCGCGCCAGCCGTCGGCCAGGGCCGCCGCGGCCGCGGCGGCGCCGATGCTGCCCTTGAAGGAGTCGGGCGCGATGACGACCCGCATCGCGCTCAGTCAGCGTGCCGCGCGCCCGCGCGCGCCCCGGTGGCCGCCGGCGCCGGCGACCCGGCCGCTGCCGGGGCCGCCGAGCCAGCCGCCACCCTCGAGTCAGCGGCCTTCGGGTCAGCCGGTTCCGCGCCGGACCCGCGCCCCGACGGGGGCCGGTAGGGCGGCAGGTCCAGCGCCGCCCTGATGGCCTGCTGGACCTCTTCCTTGCTCTTCGTCGCGTCGATGGTCACGACGTATTCCTTGCGGCGGAAGATGTCGAGCACCGGGTTGGTCTTCGAGTGGTACTCACGCAGCCGGACGGCGAGGGCCTCCTCGGTGTCATCCTCGCGCTTGACCAGCTCGCCCCCGCATACGTCGCAGCAGCCGGTGACCTTCGGGCTGTTGTTGATCAGGTTGTAGTCCATGCCGCAGTTCGAGCACAGCCGGCGCGCCATCACCCGCCGCCGCACCTCGCTGTCCGGCATGTCCAGGTGGATGACGCCGTCGATGTCGTAGCTCTCCAGGAAGAACTCGGCCTGGCGCTCGTTGCGCGGGAAGCCGTCGACGATAAAGCCGTAGTTCCAGTCATGACCCGTCAGCCGGTCCTTGACGACGCCCTCGACGAGATCGTCACTGACCAGCTCGCCGCTCGCCATGGTGCGCCGGACCTGAGCCCCGATCTTCGTATGATTCTGTACATTCCACCGGAAAATATCGCCGACGGCGATGTGCACGAGATCAAGGTCCTCAGCGAGCATGGCGCTCTGCGTGCCCTTGCCACTGCCCTGCACGCCCATAATGACGTATTTCCGCATGCCGCCAGGCTAGATCATGAACCGCGCCGACTATAGCCCTAAGTTACCGCAGCCCTAAGTTACGCGCTTAAGCCGGCAAGCGCCGGTTACCCGGAGGCGACGCACCGGAATGGGAAGGCCTGATGGCTGATGACGTCGCCGCCAGCCAACGCCAGCCACGATCCCCCGGCAGCCCTGAGCCCGCCCGGGCCGGCCAGCCAGCCGCCCCGGGCGGGCCAGATGGGCACGGGTCCGGCGAGCCAGCCCGCCGCGGCCCCGCCGGGCCGGCCCCCCGCCCAGCATGCGGTGAAGCGCACTCGCGTCGGCGGCGTCTGGATCACACCGCGACCCTGATCGCGGCAGCCGGCCAGGACGGGCCGACGAGGCCGGGCTCGCTGCGTGCTCAGTCGCCGGGCAGCGCGAACCTGCGCTCGCACCAGCGGCGCAGCCTGGGCTCCAGCGAGGTCCTGATCAGCGGCCAGTCCTCCTGCAGCAGCCCGGCGTTCAGGAACCTGGCCACGTCGTTACGCCGGCCCTGGGTCAGCACGATGCCGTACATGCTGCGCCGGGCCCGGTCGTCGGTGACATCGCACTCGCGCATCCCCGGCCAGGACAGGTGGCGGGGCAGCACGATGACTCCCTTGGCCGGCCCGCGCAGCTCCTCAAGCCCGTCCGGCAGCCGGCCGGCGTGACCGTACCGCCCGGAGAGCAGGTCAGTGAGAGACATGCGACCGATTATCACCGAGTCTCCACCCGTCGTGCGCGGTGACTCGCTGGATGGCCGCCAGCACGCTGCGCCGGCAGGCGCCGATGCCGGCCCGCGGCGGCCTGCGCGATGAGCGGTGCCCGGGGCGCCGATCTGCGGCACAGCGGCGCTAGGCTCTGAGCATGCCCAGCGGACAGCCCGCGTCGCGATGGCGCTTCCTGGTCAGCCCACGGTGGCTGGGCTGGCACCTGTTCACCGTCGTCGCCGTCATCGGCATGCTCTGGCTCGGCGACTGGCAGTTCCACCGTGCCGAGAGCGGCAATGCGCTGAGCTGGGCCTATACCTTCGAGTGGCCGATCTTCGCCATCATGGGCGTGGTCTTCTGGGTGAAGACGATCATCGACGAGGGGAAGCCGAAGGAGCCCGAGGCAGCCGCGGAGGACGCTGGCGGGGACCTGGACCTGGCGGGGGGCGACGGCGGGAGCATCCCGGCTAGCCTGGCGGCGCGAGCGTCCCGCCCGCCGTCCGACGAGGAGGCCGAGGACCCTGACCTGGACGCCTATAACGCCTACCTGGCCCGCCTGAACAAGGAAGTCCAGGGCCACGGCCGGTGGGACGTGGGCCGCCAGCCGGCCCGCTCCCGGACATGGAAAAGGTAGGACCGGTGCCCCCGAGAACCCTCCGATCGCCCGAGACGCTCCGGACGGTGACCCTGGCCTACCGCGTGATGGCCTACGTGACCGGCGTCGTGCTGATCGTTCTCTGCTTCGTCGGGATCCCGCTCCAGGTCTGGGCGGACAACCTGGTCATCGTCAAGTACGTCGGCACCCTGCACGGCTTCCTCTACATCGTCTACATCCTGGTGGCCTTCGCGATGACCCGCGCGGTGCGGATGCCGGTGGCCAGCCCGAGGACGGTCCTCGTGCTGCTGGCCGGCACGATCCCGATCCTGACCTTCGTGGTCGAGCGCTGGGTCAACCGCAGTTACATCCGCCCGGCGCTGGCGGCCGCCGGGCCCGCCAGCCCCAGCGGGCCCGGCACGGGAACGACGCGGACGGCGCAGGCCGGGCCGACGAGCCACTGACAGCCCGGCGAACAGTGGGCACGCACTACTTCGCCGAGCAGCCTGATGCCGCGCACCGGCCGGGCGCCGTGCACGTGCTGCTGCCTGACCTGCACCTGAAGCTGGAGACCGACTCCGGCACCTTCTCCCCCGGCCGGCTCGACCCCGGCACCCGGCTGCTGCTGGAGACCGCTCCCCCGCCGCCGCCCGATGGCGACCTGCTCGACCTCGGCTGCGGCTACGGCCCGCTGGCCCTGACCATGGCCAGCCGGGCGCCCGGCGCCCGGGTCTGGGCCGTCGACGTCAACCGGCGGGCTCTTGAGCTCGCGGCCCGCAACGCGGCGGCCGCCGGGCTGCGCAATGTCCGCTGCCTGCCGCCCGGTGACCCGGTGCTGCCCGGCAGCTACCGGCTCATCTGGTCCAACCCGCCGATCCGGATCGGCAAGGCCAGCCTGCACGAGCTGCTCGGCAGCTGGCTCGGCCGGCTCGCGCCCGGCGGCAGCGCCTTCCTGGTCGTGCAGCGCAACCTGGGCTCCGACTCGCTGCAGCGCTGGCTCGGCGAGGCCGGCTGGAACGCGCGCCGGATAGCCGCCCGGTCCGGTTACCGGGTGCTGGAGGTCGGCCGGTGACCGGGCCCCCCCGCCCGCGCCAGCTCGGGCCGACGGACGTCAAGCGGCTGAACCGGTCCTGGCGGCGCGGCACGCAGGCCAGGGTCGCCCTGCTGCTGGACGGGGTCAGCCAGCCGTTCAACGTCGGCTCGATCATCCGCACCGCCGCCGCCCTCGGCGTCGACCAGCTCTGGCTGTGCGGGGACAGCGCCACGCCGCTGCACCCCTCAGCCCGCAAGACCGCGCTGGGCACCGACCGGCTGGTGCGCTGGGAACAGCTCCCCGACACCGCCGCGGCCGTGGCCGCCGCACGGGCCGAGGGGCTGCGGATCGTCGCGATCGAGCTGGCCGCCGGCGCGGTGCCGCTGCACGAGGCGCCGCTGGGCGGAGACGTCTGCCTGGCCCTGGGTCATGAGGATCGCGGCTGCTCAGCTGCCCTGCTGGCGGCGGCGGACGCCGTGGCCTACATTCCGCAGATCGGCCGGGTCGGCTCGCTGAACGTGGCGGCAGCCGCCGCGATCGCCCTGGCCGAGGCGAGGCGCCGGGAGTGGGCGGCGGGCTGAGGACGGCATACCGGAGGACGGCATACTGGGGGCCGTGCCTACGAGCAGGCGGCCTGCCGGGTTCCTCGACCATCCGCCGCCGATCGCCTTCGCGCACCGCGGCGGCGCGGGCCATTACCCGGAGAACTCCTGGGCCGCCTTCGAGCACGCCGTCAAGCTTGGCTACGCCTACCTGGAAACCGACGCGCACGCCAGCGCTGACGGCGCGGTCCTGGCCTTCCACGACAAGACCCTCGACCGGGTCACCGACTCCTGCGGCCGGATCGCCGAGCTGCCGTACTCCCGGATCGCCGCGGCCCGCATCGGCGGCACCGAGCCGATCCCGCTGCTGGCCGACCTGCTCGGCGCCTGGCCCTCCGTCCGGTTCAACATCGACGTGAAGGACGAGCCGGTCATCGGGCCGCTGGCGGGCGTCCTGCGCAAGACGGCGGCCTGGGACCGGGTCTGCCTCACCTCGTTCTCGGGCCGCCGGCTGAGCGCCGCGCGGCGGGCGCTGGACCGGCCGGTCTGCATGGCGACCACACCGGTCGGTATCGGGGCCATCCGGTACGGATCGCCGGGCCAGCTGCTGCGAGCCCGGTTTGCCGCCCTTTCTGTCCGGTGTGCCCAGATTCCGGTGCGTATCGCCACTCCCCGTTTCGTGGCCCGGGCCCATGCCGCCGGCCTGCAGGTCCACGTCTGGACAGTGAACGACCGCGCCGCCATGACCCGGCTGCTTGACCTGGGCGCGGACGGGATCATGACCGACGAGACCGTGCTCCTCCGGGAGGTCCTGGAAGGCCGCGGCCAGTGGCATCCCCGGCAGGACGGGTAAGGCCGGCCTCGCGGCGGCCGCCGCCGGATCTAGGCGGCCCAGCACGATTGGAAAGCAGGCCAGCCGGGAATCTTGTTCGGGTACTCACCGTTATCCCTTGTGAACGGCTGAGCGCCTGGGAGGCAGTGACAATATGGCCGAACGCGCCCTACGAGGTACCCGTCTGGGAGCCACGAGCTACGAGAACGACCGGAATACCGACCTGGCGCCTCGCCACGAGGTCGCCTTCGACTGCACCAAGGGCCACAGGTTCACGGTACCGTTCTCCGCCGAGGCGGAAATCCCGGCGAACTGGGAGTGCCGGATCTGCGGCGCGACCGCCTACACGGCTACTGGCGACACGCCGTCCCCGAAGAAGGCCAAGCCGCCGCGCAGCCACTGGGACATGCTGATGGAGCGCCGGACGGTGGCCGACCTTGAGGAGGTCCTGGCCGAGCGGCTCGCGGTGATCCGCAGCCAGCGGGGCCGGCCCGAGCCCGCGCCGCAGCGGCAGGCCAGGCAGCGCAAGAGCGCCTGACCGCGCACCCCCGCCGGCGCCGCTGGCGGGGCCTCGCCAGCGGAAGAGGCCGCCGCGTGCCGAGCGGGCACCGGCGGTTTCTTGCTGCCCGCCGCCTGCCCGCCGCCCTGACCTCGGCTACCGCGGATGGCGGTGACGGCCCAGCCGGCCCATGACGCCCCATTGAGTGACCCGCCAGAATGCCTCGATGATCACCGCCCGGCTCATCTTGCTGGCTCCGCGGGTGCGCTCGGTGAACCTGATCGGCACCTCGGTGACGGTGAGCCCGGCGTTGATAGCGCGAAGCGTCAGGTCGATCTGGAAGCAGTAGCCCTGGGATTGCACCTGGTCAAGGCCGATCTTGCGCAAGGTGTCCGCGCGGTAGGCGCGGTACCCGGCGGTGACGTCGTGGATCCCGACGCCCAGCACGACCCGCGCGTACAGGTTGGCGCTCCTGGACAGGGCCTCCCGCGACTTCGGCCAGTTCGTCACCGTGCCGCCGGGCACCCAGCGAGACCCGATAACCAGGTCGGCGTGCTGAAGCGCGGTCAGCAGCCCTGACAGTTCCGCCGGGTCATGGGAGCCGTCGGCGTCCATCTCGACGAGCGCCCCGTAGTCGTGCTCCAGGCCCCAGCCGAAGCCGGCAATGTAGGCGGCGCCCAGGCCAGCCTTACCGGCCCGGTGCATGGCGTGCACGTGCTCGTCGTCAGCGGCCAGCTTGTCGGCTATCTCGCCCGTGCCGTCCGGACTGTTGTCGTCAACCACCAGGATGTCCGCGGCGGGGACCGCTGAGCGCACGCGCGCCACGATCAGTTCCAGGTTCTCCCGCTCGTTATATGTCGGGATTATCACGGCCACCCGCCCGATCGGGCTGCGTGGCCGGCTGCTCGTCGTCACTAATTCCTGCCTCTGACTGGCCTCGGCCGGTGGTTGCTCCTCCCGCAACCGTCACCAACGTCCATCTGATCACGAGGGTTCCCGCGCGCGTGCCCGGTATGCGCAGAACGCGTGCTTGGCGGCGCGGGGCTCGCACCCAGCCGCCTGACCTTACTACCACGAGGCTAGCTCGCCCCGCCCGAGGGTAGCCCGCATGCCAGGTGGGAAGAGGGCCCGGATCTCCCTTCGGACCGGAGTCGTCCCGTCGGCCACGGGCTCGCTCTCCGTTGTCTACTGGGAACCCGGGCCCCTCCCGGGTCCAACCCCCCGTCCAGCCGGGGCTTGCCGCGCAGCTTTCAATCCTGTGCCTGGAAATAAGGCAGAAGCATCGGCTCCGCCTTTTGCACAGATCAGCTGGCCTGGCGCACGGCCCCGACCGGCTGGCCCGGTGCTGGACTGCCCAGCAACTTACCGTTGATCCGGGCGATGTCAACCCGCTCTAGCAGGACCGATGCTCTCGGAAGGCGTTGCGTGACGGGCCTGTTCGCTGTTGTCCCGCGGCGATACGATTGAGACTCCCGTAGCGTGTGGGGGCAGCATGACAGACATGTCGGAGGCAGGCAGCCAGTGCGTGGCTGAGGCCTCGTTTGCCCCTGTTGCTGGCGCCGGAGACCGGCTGCGGCCCGAGTCAGACTGGCGGTTTCGTTCGGGAGTCCATGTGAGAGTCCGCATTCCGGCAGGAGGACGAGCATGACAGAAAGCGCAGTTGGGAAAGTCTCTGAGTCCCAGATCGCGGTGCACTGGCGCGAAGAGGAGTATCTGCAGCCGCCAGCGAAGTTCATCGAGCAGGCCAATGCCAAGGACCCGGCCATCCTCGAGCGGTTCAGCGAGGAGCATTTCCCCGAGTGCTTTACCGAATATGCGGATCTCCTGACCTGGGACACTCCATGGGAGACGATACTGGACACCAGTAACCCGCCATTCTGGAAGTGGTTTACCGGCGGCCGGCTCAATGCGTCGTATAACTGCGTGGACAGGCACGCTGAGGCGAACCCGGATAAGACCGCGATCATCTTCGTGCCGGAGCTGGAGTCCGATGAGCACGTGGAGATCAGCTACTCGGAGCTACACCGTCAGGTGAACGAGTTCGCGGCCGTGCTGCGCGACACCGTTGGCCTGAAGACCGGCGACCGGGTGACCCTGCACATGCCGATGGTGCCCGAGCTGCCAGTCACCATGCTGGCCTGCGCCCGGCTCGGCATCATTCACTCGCAGGTGTTCGGCGGCTTCAGCGGCAACGCGTGCGGGACCCGGATCGCCGACTCCGCCAGCCGGGTGCTGATCACAATGGACGGCTATTACCGCGGCGGCCAGCTGATCGATCACAAGGAAAAGGCCGACGAGGCCCTCGAGGAGGCGGCTAAGCAGGGCCAGGAAGTCGACAAGGTGCTCGTCTGGCGCCGTCACCCCGGCCAGTACGCCTCGAAGACTCCGATGACCGAGGGCCGGGATTTCTTCGTCGACGACCTGCTCAGCGAGCAGCAGGGGGCGACGGTCGAGCCGGTCTCCATGCCGGCCGAGGCGCCGCTGTTCCTGATGTACACCAGCGGCACGACCGGGCGGCCGAAGGGCTGCGTGCACAGCACCGGCGGCTACCTGTCGTACGTGGCCGGGACGTCGAAGTACTACCAGGACATCCACCCGGACACCGACGTGTACTGGTGCATGGCCGACATCGGCTGGATCACCGGGCACTCCTACATCGTCTACGGGCCGCTGGCCCTGGGCGCCACGACGGTGATCTACGAGGGCGTGCCCAACTACCCCGACGGCGGGCGGCCCTGGCGGATCGCCGAGAAGCTCGGCGTGAACATCTTCCACACCTCGCCAACCGCGATCCGGATGCTGCGCAAGGTCGGCGCGGAGGAGCCGATGAAGTACGACTATCACTTCAAGCACATGACCACGGTGGGCGAGCCGATCGAGCCCGAGGTCTGGCGCTGGTACCACGCGGAGGTCGGCAAGGGCGAGGCGGCCATCGTCGACACCTGGTGGCAGACCGAGAACGGCGGGTTCCTCGGCAGCACGCTGCCCGCGCTGCAGCCGATGAAGCCCGGCAGCTGCGGGCCCGGCGTCCTCGGCATCTACCCGGTGATCTACGACGAGGACGGCGACGTGGTCCCGGCCGGCAGCGGCAAGGCCGGCAACATCTGCATCCGCAACCCGTGGCCGGGGATCTTCGAGACCATCTGGGGCCAGCCGGAGCGGTTCGTGGACACCTATTACCGGAAGTACAACAAGGACCCCGACAGCAAGGACTGGCACGACTGGCCCTACTTCGCCGGTGACGGCGCTGTCCAGGCCGCCGACGGATACTTCCGGATCCTCGGCCGGGTCGACGACGTGATCAACGTCGCCGGGCACCGGCTCGGCACCAAGGAGATCGAGTCAGCTGCGCTGACCGTCCCCGAGGTCGCCGAGGCGGCCGCGGTCCCGGTCATCGACGACATCCGGGGCCGCGCCGTGGAGGTCTACGTCGCGCTGAAGCCCGGCTACGAGGCGAGCAAGGAGATGGAGGGCAAGGTCAGCACGGCGATCGACACCGAGATCGGCAAGATCGCCCGGCCGAAGAACGTCTGGATCGTGTCCGACATGCCGAAGACCAGGTCGGGCAAGATCATGCGCCGGGTGATCGCGTCGATCTCCAACTTCGCTGACGTGGGGGACGTCACCACGCTGGCCAACCCGGAGATCGTCGACAGCATCCGGCACCAGGTGCAGACCGCCAAGGTCGCCAATGACGACGTGCCGCGCGACCTGACCGAGGCCGAGTTCGAGGAAATCAAGAAGTTCGGCGCCGAGTAGGCGGGGCGCCCCGGTCAGCCTCATCCGTCATGATCGTGGGCTGTTCTCCGCGGAATCCGCGGGGCACAGCCCACGATCGGCGCAGCGCGACGTGGCCGCGCCCCGGCGCCCGGCGCGGTAGCGTTCGGGCATGAGCGGCGAGGACGGCAGCGAGCCCCGGGTTTTCAGCGTGCTCCGGGGAGAGGCGCTGCGGACCAGGTCCGGGCCGTTCGGTGAGGTGGGCACGCTCTGCTCCGCCGGCGGCATCGAGGTGGCGTGGGTCAGCAAGCACGGCGAGCAGGTCGACCCCGACTGGTTCCGCCCCGACCAGGTCGACGTCCTGCTGGTCGTGCAAGGGCAGCTCAAGGTGGAGTTCGAGTCAGCCGCCCGGCCGGACCGGGTGCTGGCGGCCGGCGATGTGCTGGTCCTGCCGGCCGGCTGCCGGTGCCGGGCGTACCGCTGGCCGCGGGACGCCGCCGAGGCGACGATCTTCCTGGCCGCCTGCCCCGCGGGGCAGGACGGCCGCTAGCTGCCGGGCGGCGCGACGACCGTGCCCGTCGCGGTGACGGCGACAACCGGCCCGGCCAGTACCGCGGCTGCCGACGGGCCGCGGGCAGGCTCGGCCCGGCAGACCACCCTGGCCTCGAAGCTCATCTCGCGGCTGCGGCGGCCCAGCCGGGTGACCGTCACCGTCACCTCGAGCACGTCCCCGGCCAGAACCGGCGCGCGGAACTGCACGTCGGAGTAGGAGGCGAACAGGCCCTCGTCACCGTCGAGCCGGATCGACGCCTCGGTCGCCACGTCGCCGAACAGGCCGAGCACGTACGCGCCGTCGACCAGGCTGCCGCCATAGTGCGCGTGGCTGTACGGCACGTAGCGGCGATGGGTGACGGTCAGCCCGAGCCGCGGGCCGGGGGTGCCGCTCCCGGCTGCGCCGCTCATGCGCTCGCCCCGGCGTGACTGGCCGCGCCCGGCTCGCCGGCGGCCGGCTCCGGCAGGCCGTCCTGGTCGCCAGCGGCAGCAGCATCCGGCAGCGGCGGCGTCAGGGCGTGCACCAGGTAGCTGGCGACCTCGCGCGGCGTCGTGCCCTTGCCGAAGATCTTGTCGACGCCGAGGGCAGCGGTCATCGCGGGATCGAACCGCGGCCCGCCGACGACCAGCAGCGGCCGGTCCGGCCCGGCCGCGGCGAAGGCGCCGGCCATCTCGCGGGCGTTGGAGATGTGCGCGTCCCGCTGGGTGACCACCTGGCTCACCAGCACCGCGTCGGCGCCCTCCGCCCTGGCCCGCTCGACCAGGTCCGGCACCTCGACCTGCGAGCCCAGGTTCACCACCCTGATCTCCCGGTAATACTCCAGGCCCTTCTCCCCCGCGTGGCCCTTGACGTTGAGGATCGCGTCAATCCCGACGGTGTGCGCGTCGGTGCCGATGCAGGCGCCGACCACGACGAGCTTGCGGCCCAGTCCCGCGCGGATCCGCAGGTTGACCTCGGCCGCGGACAGCAGCGGGAACTCGCGCTCGGCGACGGTCACCTCGGACAGGTCAACCAGGTGCGCCACCCGGCCGTACACGATGAAGAAGGTGAAGTCCGGGCCCATCCCCTTGGCGTGCACGACCATGGCCGGCTCCAGGCCCATCTTGGCCGCGAGCTGGGCGGCGGCGCCCTCGGCCCTGGCCCGCTCGGCAGGCGTGCCGAAGGGCACCGGCAGCGTGAAGGACAGCTGCACCCGGCCGTCCCCGGTGGTGTCGCCGTACGGCCTGACGATCTGCGCTGGCCCGGTCACGGCTTCGCTCCGATCTCGCTGAGGGCGGCGGGTGACGCAGCGGGCGGGGGCAGCGGCTCCTGCGGACGTTCGAGGATGTCGGCGGCCGGGTTGAAATAGCCATCGGCCTGCTCGATCACCCCGTCCAGGCCGCGGCCGCCGTCGGCCGGCCGCCTGGTGATGCCGAACGTGCCATCGGCGATCGCGTTCAGCAGCCCGTCGTCGCAGATCCGCCGCAGCAGCTCGACCGACTCCCCTAGCACCTGGCCGGCGCGCTGGTCGATGAAGCCGCCGGGCACCGGGCGGAAGCTCTCGCCCAGCCGGCCGGCCGCCTCCCTGACGTACCGGACGTTCTCCAGCGCCAGGTCCCGGTCGGACAGGAACGGCGTGTGAATGCCCTCGGTCATCATGCCGATCAGCAGGATGGACTGGTCGGTCATGACGCCGCACAGGTTGAAGAAAGCATCGAGCAGGTAGCCCGCGAACACGTTGCCGGTCATGTGCTTGGTCGGCGGCATGTATTTGAGCGGCGCGGCCGGGAACAGCTCGCGGACCAGCTGAGCGTGGGCCAGCTCCAGCAGGAAGGAATCCGGGACCGCCGGGTTGATCTCGAACGCGTGGCCCAGGCCGAGCTGGCCGTCGGCGAGCCCGGCCTCCTTGCCGAAGTACTCGTTCAGCAGCTGGCTGACCACTACGGTGTGCGCCGCGTCCACGGCGTCCGCGGTGGTGAGGTAATTGTCCTCGCCGGTGTTGATGATGATCCCGGCGCGGGCGTGGATCTGCCGGGAGAATCGCTGGTCGATGAAGGTGCGGCGGGGGTTGATGTCGCGGAAGATGATCCCGTACATGCAGTCGTTGAGCATCATGTCGAGCCGCTCCAGGCCCGCCAGTGACGCGATCTCCGGCATGCACAGCCCGGATGCGTAGTTAGTCAGCCGGACATACCGGCCGAGCTCGCGGGAGACGTCATCCAGAGCCGCCCGCATCAGCCGGAAGTTCTCCTGGGTCGCGTAGGTGCCGGCGAAGCCCTCCCTGGTCGCGCCCTCGGGCACGTAGTCGAGCAGCGACTGCCCGGTCGAGCGGATGACCGCGATGATGTCGGCGCCCTCGCGGGCCGCGGCCTGCGCCTGCGGGATGTCCTCCTGGATGTCACCGGTGGCCACGATCAGGTAGATCCATGGCTTCGGCGGCTCGGAGGTGGCCGCGATCATCTGGTCGCGCGCCGCGCGCTGCGCGTCGATCCTTCCTATCCCCCTGGCCAGGGCGGCCGTCGCGGCCGCGCGGGCGTCGCGGGCATCGGCGCCGCCGGGGATGCGGAACTTGACCCGGCCCGCGGCGGCGTCGCGGGCCAGCGCGGCCAGGTCGGCGTAGCCGCCGGCGCGCAGCGCATCCCAGGCCGGCAGCGCCACCCCGTGCTCCAGCCCGGTGGCCTCCCGTACCGCGTCGGTGAGCCGGTTCACCCACGGCATCCCGTCGTCGTCGGCGCCCTGCAGGCCGGCCAGCCGCAGCACGGCCCGCTCCACCGAGACCGTGGTATGGGTCCTGGCCATCTCGACGATCGGCTGGCCGGCCCGGCGGGCCAGGTCCCTGGCCGCCGCGACGACGGCCGGGTCAAGGCTGAGCCGCCGGGTGACGGCGCTCCCTGTTTCCATGCTTGCTCCCTCTGCTGCAGCGAACCCTTGGTCAGCCAGCCGGCTGCTCATCGATCCGGCGGGTGAACAGTTCCCGGACCCCCGGCTCGGCCCGGATGAGATCCAGGGCCAGCTCGGCATGTCCCGGCACGTAGCCGTTGCCGACCAGCATCGTCACGTCCGCGGCCATGCCCTCCGCGCCGAGCGCCGCGGCCGAGAACGAGGTGGCCATCGAGAAGAAGATGACGGTACCGCCCTGCGCGGTGGCCAGGATCGCGCCGCCCTCGCAGCCCGGCACGTCCACGCAGACCACGGTCACATCCGAGGGGCCGCCGACCTGCTCGATGGCGCCGGACACCGCCACCGGATCGCGGGCGTCGGCCAGCACGACCTCGTCGACGAGCCCGTGCCCGTCATCGGCGGAGCGGGCGGCGCGCAGCAGCGCCGCCTCTCCCTCGTGCGGCACCACGCCGATGATCCGGGCGGCGCCGGCCCTCCTGGCCGCGGCGGCGGACAGCGAGCCGCTCTTGCCGGCCGCGCCCAGGATCGCGACGACAGGCGGCGCGCCGGCCGCCCGGTCCGCTGCCGCGCTGACCACCCGGTGCGTCAGGGCCGGCGCTCCGCAGACGTCCATCACGGCGAGTGCCAGCCCGGCGGGCAGGTCGTCCGGGAGCACGGCGGCGATGGACCGGCCGAACAAGATCGCATGCCCGTCGCACGGGACCTGCTCGGACCGGCCGTCCCACTGCTCCAGGCCGTCGGTGATCACCAGCGGCGTCAGGCTCAGCGAGACCAGGGTGGCGATCCGGTCGCCCGGCTTCAGGCCGAGACGCGAGGCGGGGCCGGCCTCCTCCACTACTCCCGTCAGCATCCCGCCCGAGCCGGTGACCGGGTTCTGCATCTTGCCCCGGGTCGCCACGATGTCCAGGACGGCGGCCTTGACCGCGGCCGGGTCGCCCGCGCTGGCCTCCTGCAGCTGCCGGAACGAGGCCGCGTCCAGGTTCAGCCGCCGCACCCGGACCCGCACCTCGTCCGGCCCGATCTGCGGGCTCGGATCGAGCCGCCAGGCCGCCTGGGGCAGGACCCCGGCCGGCTCGAGCACCCGGTGCAGGCCGAGCGGCGAGCGGTCAGGATCCGGCCGGCCGGACATCTGCGGCCGCTGGTCCAGCTGCGAGCTCCTCACGTGGTCAGTCCTTCCCGCCGGCGCGCTGGCGCAGTACGACTAGGGGGTGATGGCTTTAGGCCCAAGAGCCGGTAGAATTTGCTGTCTAGAACTATACAGACAGTAGCTTCTTGCGTAGCCTGCTCATGCCGCAGGCTATTTACCTGAAATCGGCATGCGAGGAGAGGCAGGGAACGCCGTGATCGATCAGCCCTACGTCTACCGACACAAGGAGCTGGCCGAGCCCGACTGGCGGCGGCTGCCCGGCTGGGCTGATGTCACGCCGCAGGAGTGGGCCTCGGCCCAGTGGCAGCGCGCGCACTGCATCAAGAACCTGCGCCAGCTGCGCCAGGTGATCGGCGCCGGGCTGAGCGAGGCCTTCTGCGCCGACCTCGAGCGCGACCAGGCAGAGCGGGCCACCATGTCGATGCTGGTGCCGCCGCAGATGATCAACACGATGGCGCCCGGCGTCGCGCCGGACCAGCCCGGCTTCACCGAGGCGTTCTACGCCGACCCGGTGCGGCGGTACATGATCCCGGTGTTCAGCGACCGCAGGACCGACTGGCCGTCGCACCCGGAGGCATCCAGGGACTCGCTGCACGAGGCGGAGATGTGGGCGGTCGAGGGGCTGACCCATCGCTACCCGACGAAGGTGCTGGCCGAGCTGCTGCCCACCTGCCCCCAGTACTGCGGCCACTGCACCCGGATGGACCTGGTCGGCAACCCGACGCCGGTGATCGAGAAGCACAAGTTCGGCCTGGCCAGGGAGGACCGGCTCGGTGCCATGATCGCCTACCTGAAGGCCACCCCCGGCGTCCGGGACATCGTGGTCTCCGGCGGCGATGTCGCCAACCTGCCCTGGCCGCGGCTGGAATCCTTCGTCGCTGATCTGATGGAGGTGCCGACCGTGCGCGACATCCGGCTCGCCACCAAGGCGCTGATGGGCCTGCCGCAGTACTGGCTCACCGACGAGGTGCGCGCCGGGATGGAGCGGCTGGCCACGACGGCCAGGCAGCGCGACATCAGCATCGCGATCCATACCCACGTCAACTCAGCCCAGTCGGTCACCCCGCTGGTGGCCAAGGCGGCCAAGGCGATGCTGGAGACCGGTATCCGGGACGTGCGGAACCAGGGCGTGCTGCTGCGCGGCACGAACGACAGCTCCGCGGCGCTGCTCGACCTGTGCTTCGCGTTGCTCGATGACGCGAAGATCATGCCGTATTACTTCTACATGTGCGACATGATCCCCAACAGCGAGCACTGGCGGCTGTCGCTGGCCGAAGCCCAGCAGCTGCAGCACGACATCATGGGCTACCTGCCTGGCTTCGCCACGCCGAGGTTCATCTGCGATGTCCCGTACGTGGGCAAGCGGTGGGTGCACCAGGTCGCCCGGTACGACCAGGAGCTGGGGATCTCCTACTGGACGAAGAACTACCGCACCGGCGTGGAGGCCGCGGACCCGCTCGCGCTGCAGCGCCAGTACGAGTACTACGACCCGATCTACCTGCTGCCGGAAGCCGGCCAGCAGTGGTGGCGGGCCCGGGCAGCGGCCGCGGCCGTCGGCGCCGCGAGCTGACCTGGCGCGGCTGGCCCGGCCTGGCCAGCCCGGCGCCCTCCGCCTGGCCCTGAGCCAGCCGCTGGCTACGGCTCCGATGCGCTCGTCGGAACGCTGGTGCTGCTCGCCGGTCCTGACTCGCCGCCCGGAGCCTCGGCGCCGGACAGCTCGGCCCCGGCAGCCTCGCCACCAGCCGCCTGGGCCTCACCTGCTCCCGGCCCGCCGCCGGGTCCGGCGGGACCCGGTTCCGGCCCCCGCTGGATCACCGCGAACCAGATCAGCCCGGCCAGAGTCCCGACGATGGCGACGAAGAAGTTCAGCCGCAGGCCGAGGATGTGCACGGAGTAGTCGATCCGGATCGTCTCCTCGAAGATCCGGTAGGCCGAGTAGCCCGCCACGTACAGCGCGAACAGCCCCCAGGGCCGGATCCGGCGATGGTGGCCGAGCCACACCAGCGCGGCCGCCAGGGCCAGGTCGAAGATCAGCTCGTAGAGAAACGACGGCTGGAACGTGCGGTAGGCGAGGTAGCCGGGCTGGCGGTGCGCCGGCGCGATCTCCAGCGCCCAGGGCAGCGTCGACGGCTTGCCGAACAGCTCCTGGTTGAAGTAGTTGCCGACCCGGCCGATCGCCTGGGCCACCAGCAGCGCGGGCGCGACCGCGTTGCCGAACAGGCCAGCACTGGCACCTGCCCGCCGGATCCGCCAGATGCCCGCGGCGGCGCCGCCCGCGATACCGCCCCAGATGCCCAGCCCGCCGGACCAGACGGCGAGGACCCCGTACCACACGTGCGGGATCTGGGACGGGGTGGTGATGTCGAAGTAGATCCGGCCGCCGATGATCCCGGCCGGGACGGCCCAGAGCGCCACATCGCCGACGAGAGCCGGGTCGCCGCCGGCCGCGGCCCAGCGACGCCGGGTAATGAACACCGCGAATGCGATCCCGATGACGTACATCAGCCCGTAGAAGTGGATGAACAGCGGGCCGAGATGGAATCCGTTGATCGCCGGGCTGGGCAGGAAGCTGAGGGCCGGCACGTGCGAGCGCATGCACCGAGGGTAATCCCGGCGAGCAAGTGACCTAACGGGAGCCGTCGTGCATCGCGATGACAATTCAGGCACGAGACGGCAACGCAGCCGCCAGGGGTGCCCCGCGGGCTGGCCCGCGGCCGCCGGCTAGCGTGCAGTCCGTGACCCGCCGCAGTGAGCAGCTCAGCCCGGAACTGCACGACTACCTGGTCGCCCGCAGCACGCCGCCCGATGCCGTGCTGACGGCGCTGGCGCAGGAGACGGCCAGCCGGTTCCCGGACGCGGCCGGCATGCAGATCGGCCCCGAGCAGGGCACCTTCATGACCCTGCTGACCAGGCTCACCGGCGCCCGCACGGCCCTGGAGATCGGCACGTTCACCGGCTATTCGGCCATCTGCATTGCCCGCGGCCTTGCCGAGGGCGGCCATCTCACCTGCTGCGACGTGAGCGAGGAGTGGACGTCAGTGGCCCGGCGCTACTGGCAGCAGGCCGGCCTGGCCGGGCAGATCGAGCTCAGGATCGGGCCCGCGCTGGATACGGTGCGCGCCATGCCCGCCGGCGCCATCTTCGACCTGGCGTTTATCGATGCGGACAAGACCGGCTATGTCGGGTACTGGGACGAGGTTGTCCCGCGCATCCGGCCCGGCGGCGCGATCCTGGTGGACAACACGCTCTCGCACGGGCGGGTCATCGACCCGGACGCCGGCGGCGACGCAGTCCGGGGCATCAGGGACTTCAATGATCACGCGCGAGCGGACGACCGGGTGGATCTCGTGCTGCTGCCGATCGGCGATGGCCTGACGCTGGCCAGGAAGAGGCCCTGACACCGGCGCCCCCGGCTGGCCAGGCCAACCAGGGGCGCCCGCGCTGCCAGCTAGGAGGGGCGCTGCGCGCCCGCCCGGATGCCGGCGTCCTGGTCCTCCAGCTCGATCCGCTCCTTGCGGATCTCGTCGCGGACGGTGCGGTCCTCCGCGACGCGCCTGGTCACCAGGCGCACGCGCTCGACCGGCACGGCCTCCTTGCGCATGAACACCTGCTCCTCGTGCAGGATGATCTCCTGCTGGCCCTCGCCGATCTCGCTGCTGACGTGGTCAGCCGGGGTGATCGGAGTGCGCTCGATCTCGTACTCCTCGTGGTAGACGTGCACGGCCTGCTCGACCGGCTCCACGTCCACGTACTTGTGCAGGCGCACCCGCCCCGACTCGCGCATCTCCTTGCCGAGGTCCACCCGCTCCTCCGAGCGGATCAGCCAATCGGTGTCGGCCGGCCCGCCCATCCCGCTGCCTGTGCCCGCGGCCGTGTCGGTGCGGGTCCCCGCGGCCATGTCGGTTCCCGTCCGGCCGGCCTTGTCGCCGCCGGCCTTGTCGCTGCCGGCCTTGTCGCTGCCGGCCTTGTCGCTGCCGGCCTTGTCGCTGCCGGCCTTGTCGGTGCCGGCCGCGGTGTCGCTGTCCGGCCCGCCCTGGGCCGGGACGATCAGGCCGTAGTAACGGCTGAGCTGCTCTGCCTGCGCGGCGGACATGTGCCGGTCAGCGGCGATCTCCGGTCCGCTGATGATCTTCTGCGAATCGAACGGGACGGCGAGGCCGTCCGGGGTGACGCGGCTGCCGCGCAGCGGCACGAACCGGCCCGCCTTCCCCGACCGGACTCGGGCCCACGCGGGCGTCCCGTCAACATCATCATTGAACACGAGCTCAACCGTGCCGACGACCTTGCCATCGGCCCCCGTTACCCGAGCTCCCATGAGCTGTTCCGCTTGCATGGTCATGGTGACATCTCCCCCCGAGTCGCTATCACCGGCCGCTGGCGGCATAAGGTCGCCGCGACAGCCCATTATTGCCCACTAGATGTAATCGTTCCACTACAGATTGACTTCACACCCTCAGATCGCATCCGCCGCGAAGAGCCAGCCCGTCCCGGACTTCCCCCGGCGCGCGCGTCGGCTACCTGCGTACCCGGGCCAGGCCGGCTCGCTAGCATGTCCCGCTATGGCGGCATTGTTCAGCCGGATCATTCCGATTCTCTTCGTCAGCGACCTGCAGGCCGAGCGGGACTTCTACGTCCGTCTCGGCTTCCACGTCACCTACGAGGGCCCGGAGTACCCGTATTTCCTCGCGCTCGGTCACGGACCGGTGGAATTCGGGATCGAATGGCGGGACAGTTTCCTGCCTCAGCGCCCTGATCAGGTGCTGACCTGGCAGTTCGGCGTGAGCGACATTGAGCTGGCCAAGAAGCGGCTGGAAGATGCAGGCGTCAGGTACCGGGAGGAGCTGATGACCCCGAGCGAGGACTGGCAGTACCGCGTCCTGCACGCCCGCACGCCGAACGGCTATCACCTGCTGCTCGAGGAAGGCAGTGCGTAGCGGGCCGGCAAAATCCCCGGTTGCCAGCATCCTGCCCGCTGTTTCGGTGACAATGGCCTCGGCGCAGGTGAGCCACGGCAGGATGCTGCCGGACTAGCCAAGGAGATCGGCAGCCGATGGGCACGTCTACGGATCCGGTCTACCTCCGGGTACTGGAGGACCTGCGGATGCGGATCCGCGAGGGCATGCTGGAGCCGGGGGCGAGGATCCCGTCCCGCAACGCGATCATCGCGCGGTACGGGGTCGGCGAGACGGCGGCCAAGCACGCGCTGCAGGTGCTCACCACCGAGGGCCTGATCGAGGCCAGGGCGGGCTCGGGCTCCTACGTCCGCAAGGTCCCGGCCCCGCGCTATCTCGAGCACGACCGCCTGCACTTCCCCGGTTCACCGTTCGGCGTCCGGGAATCCGGCGCGGACGGCCAGAACGGCCGACCGGACGGCGCCGAGCCCGCCAGGCGGCTGTCCTGGGAGCACCAGACCGAGCAGCTCCAGCAGCCGTCCCCGTACATCGCCAGGAGGCTCGGGCTGCCGCCGGGCGGGAGCCCGGTGACGGTGACCCGGTACCTGCTGCTCGCCGACGGGGCTCCGGTGCAGCTCGCGACGAGTTACGAGCCGGCCAGCCGCACCGCCGGCACGCCGGTGGCGGTGCCCGAGCAGGGGCCGTTCGCCGGCCGCGGGGTGATCGAGCGGATGCGGTCCATCGGGGTCGAGGTCGACCAGGTGCTGGAGGAGATCTCGGTCCGGCCGTCGCTGCGGGCCGAGGCGACCGCGCTGGCCATCCCGCCCGGCACGGCCGTGCTGCTGGTCGAGCGGGCGCACCTGTCGGCGGGCCAGGCCGTGGAGGCCGGCGATATCGTCATTCCCGCTGACCAGTTCCGGCTGCGGTACCGGTTCGACGTGCCGGGGATGCCCGCGTGACCGGGCAGGCCGTGATCAGGCCGGCCAGCCCGGCCGACGTGCCGGCCATCCACCAGCTGATCCGCGAGCTCGCCGAGTTCGAGCGGTCGCTGGCCGAGGTGACGGCCACCGAGGCCGACCTGCGGGCCGCGCTGTTCGCTGCGCAGCCCGCGGTTTTCGCGCATGTCGCTGAGCTCGACGGGCGGATCGCCGGGTTCGCGCTGTGGTTCCTGAACTTCTCCACCTGGGTCGGGCGGCACGGAATCTACCTGGAAGACCTGTACGTCACGCCCGCGATGCGCGGCAGCGGCATCGGCCGGGCCCTGCTGGCTGAGCTCGCCGCCATCTGCGTGCAGTGCGGCTATGGCCGGCTCGAGTGGTGGGTGCTGGATTGGAATTCCCCGGCCCGTGGCTTCTACCGGTCGCTCGGCGCGATCCCCATGGATGAGTGGACGGTGCACCGGCTGACCGGGCCCGCGCTGCGCGCGCTGGCCGGCCGCGGCTAGCGCGCTGCCTGCCCGCCCTGGCCCGGATCCTCGAAGCCCGGCTCATCCGGGCCGAGACCGTCCGGCACCTCCGCGTCCTCGCTGACCAGCTCCAGGCCAGCCGACTGCGCCTGCAGCTCGAGCAGGGCGGCAAAATCCTCGTCGCCGTAGCCGTGGCCGATCAGGCTCTGGACGATCTGGCGCACCAACGCCGTCACCGGCAGCGGAACCTGCTCGCGGCGGGCCTCGGCCAGCCCCAGGTCCAGGTCCTTGAGCAGCAGCTCGCCCGTGAAGGTGGCGCTGAAGTCCAGGTTCACCATGGCCGGGGACTTGTACCGGGTGAAGGCCGAGCCCATCACGCTGCTGTTCAGGCAGTCGAGGAAGGCCGCGCGGCTGATGCCGCTCTTCTCGGCCAGCACGGTGACCTCAGCCATCGACTGGGCGGCGATGCCGAGGAAGATGTTGTGGCAGATCTTCACGATCCGGGCGCCGTCCCCGTCGCCGATGTAGGTCGCCCCCGCGCCCAGCTGATCCAGCACCGGGGCAACCGCCGAGAACGCGGCGCGCGGCCCCGAGACGGCGAAGGTCACCCGGCCCGCCTGCGCCACCCGCGGGTTTCCCATGATCGGCGCGGCCAGGAACTGCGTGCCGCGGCTGGCCAGCTCCCGGCGGATGTGCGCGGAGGCATCCCTGGAGATCGTCGAGCAGTCGACCACGACGGCGGGCGCCGCCGTCCCGCTCAGCAGGCCCGCCGGGCCGAGGAGCACGTCGATGACATCCTGAGACGAGCTGACCGACACGAAGACGATGTCCGCCGGGGCCAGGTCCGACGGCGCGGCCACGACCCTGGCGCCGCCGTCTGCCAGGGCGTCCGCGCGCGACCGGGTCCGGTTGTAGACGGAGACGTCATGGCCGGCTGCCAGCAGGCGGCGGGCCAGCACCGAGCCCATCCGGCCGGCGCCGATCCAGCCGAGCCGCGGCGCGTCCCGATATTCCGCCATCACCCTCACCACAATCGTTTGCTGGCCGGGACGCACTACGCTACCGGATGGGCAGCCGCACGGATCACCCGGGGCTACCGTATCCGCCGGCGTCAGCCTGCCGGAGCGGCCGTGGATCCGCGCACCACCAGATGCGGCGCCAGGTAGAGGACCTTGACCGGGTGACCGTCCCCGGCCATGCGGTCGAGCAGCAGCTCCGCCGCCTCGGCGCCCAGCTGGTAGTGCGGGAAGGCGACCGTGGTCAGCGGCGGCCGGAGCCGGTCGACGAAGGGCATGTCATTGAAGCCGACGACCGAGATGTCATCCGGGCAGCTGCGCCCGGCGTCATCGAGCGCCGCGTAGCAGCCGACCGCGAGCATGTCGTTCCCGGCCGCGATGGCGGTGCACGGGGGCCGGCTGGCCAGCAGCTCCTGGCAGCACCGGCGGCCCTCCTCGACCGAGAACGCGCGGGCGAAGACGATGCGGTCAGGATCGGCGCTCAGGCCCGCCGCCTCCATCGACGTGATGAAGCCCTGGTACCGGCTGAGCCCGGTGGACACGTCCTGCGGCCCGGCGACGTAGCCGATCCGCCGATGCCCGAGCTCGGTCAGGTGCCCGATGACCATCTTGATCCCGAGCTCGTTGTCCACCGAGACCGACGGGAAGCTGTACTCCTCGGCCAGCCGGTTGGCCAGCACCACCGGCAGGCCCGACTGCGCCGCCTCGGCCAGCAGCGAGCCGCGCAGCTGCGCCGTGGTCAGGATGCAGCCGTCCACGTTCCTGTCCCGCATCCGCTCGAACAGCATCTGCTCGCGGTCGGTGTCGAGATCGGTATTGCCGATGAGGACGACGTACCCGTCCGGGGCGAGCCGGTCCTCGATCCCGCGCACGATCGGCGGGAACAGCGGATTGCGCAGGTCCGGGATCAGCACGCCAACCGTCATCGAGCGCTTCGTCCGCAGGCTCCTGGCCACCGCGTTCGGCCGGTACCCGAGCTCGCCCGCCGCGCTGAGCACGCGGCGCGCTGTCTCCTCGTTGACGAGCGGCCGGGTTTCCGGGTTGAGCGCCCGCGAGGCGGTCGCTGGGTGCACGCCAGCCCGCTGGGCCACGTCCCTGAGCGTCACTGGCTCAGCCATCGACGGTCACGCTCCGGCTCCCGGCAGCCCGGCCTCGGCCTGCTGCCCCGCCCCCAAGCAGGCGAATCGTAAGGTCTTACCGCAGGATAAGGCCTGCCGGCCGGCCAGGGCGGTTCCGCCGCGGCGACTCGCGGTCGATCTCCGCCTGCCCGCCCGCCCGTGCGACGATGGCTGCCATGCGGATCGGCAGCCTCACCTCCACTGACCTTTTCTGCGGAACGGCGGCCCGGCCGCTCCAGATTGTCCGGGTGCAGCTGGCCGGCACCGGCGGTCAGCGCCCCGGCGATGCCCGCCGGGCCGATCCGGCGGATGCGGTCCGCGTGCGCATCGAGGGCCCCGGCGTGACCACGCCGGAGCCCGCCCGGGTCCGGCCGGACGGCGCCGGGGCCGCGGTCGAGGTGGGCGTGGCCGTCGCGGCGCCCGCGCTGCCCGGCAGCACCCGGCAGGTGACAGCGATCGCGACCGGGCCCGCCGAGCGGGCCGAGCTGACCGGCCTGATCACGGTGGCCGAAGCCGGCTGGACCATGTGGATGATCAGTCACTTCCACTACGACCCGGTGTGGTGGAGCACGCAGGGCCAGTTCCTGGAGTCCCGGCTGCTGCTGCCGGGCGAGGACGGCAGCCTGCCGGATGTGCGGACCGCCTTCGAGCTCGTCCGGCTGCACCTGGACGCCGCCCGCCGCGATCCCGACTACAAGTTCGTGCTGGCCGAGATCGACTACCTGAAGCCGCACTTCGATGCCCATCCCGAGGACCGGGCCGACCTGCTCGCGTTCATCGCCGAGGGCCGCATCGAGCTGGTGGGCGGCAGTTACAACGAGCCGAACACCAACCTCACCTCCGCTGAGTCCACGATCAGGAATGCCGTCTACGGGCTGGCCTACCAGCGCGCCGTGCTGGGCGGCGACCCGCGGGCCGCCTGGATGCTGGATGCCTTCGGCTTCGATCCCGGCTACCCGGGCCTGATGGCGGCCGCGGGCCTGGCCGACTCGTCCTGGGCCCGCGGGCCTTTTCACCAGTGGGGGCCGAACCGGACCGCCGGAGACAACCGGCTCATGCAGTTCGCGTCCGAGTTCGAATGGCTCTCGCCATCCGGAGCCGGGCTGCTGACCAGCTACATGGCGAATCATTACTCAGCTGGCTGGGGCACGCAGCAGGCGGCCGACCTGCCCGCCGCCGAGCAGGACGCCTACCGCCAGTTCAGCGAGCTCGCGCCGGTCGCTGCCACTCGCAACGTGCTGCTGCCGGTCGGCGGCGATCACGTGATCCCGTCGCGCTGGGCCACCGCCATCCACCGGGACTGGAACGCGCGCTACCTCTGGCCGCGGTTCGTCACGGCGGTGCCGAGCGAATTCTTCGCTGCCGTGCGCGCCGAGTCCACCGCACGGGACATCTGGATCACGCCGCAGACCAGGGACATGAACCCGGTGTACACCGGCAAGGACGTCTCCTACATCGACACCAAGCAGGGCCAGCGGGCCGCCGAGACGGCCGTCGAGGACGGCGAGCGGCTGGCCACCCTGGCCTGGCTGGCCGGCGCGGACTACCCGGCCGCCAGCCTGGACAAGGCCTGGCGGCTGCTGGCCTTCGGCGCTCACCACGACGCCATCACCGGCACCGAGGGCGACCAGGTCTACCTGGACCTGCTGGCCGGCTGGCGGGAGGCCTACGACCGGGGCGATGCCGCCCGCCGCGACGCGATCGGCTACCTGGCCGCGCTGGCCGATACGGCCAGCCTGGCCGGCCGCGCGGCCGGCACCGCGCACGGCGGCACCGCGCACGGCGGCACCGCGCACGGCGGCACCGCGGCCGGGCCTGGCCAGGCCGTTGTCATCATGGCGGTCAACACCCTGTCAGCGCCCCGGTCCGGCCTGGCCAGCACCGACCTCACGCTGGCCGAGCCGGGAACCGGCTGGATCGAGCTGCGCGACGACTCCGGCGCGCCGGTGCCGTTCCTGGCCGGCGGCATCAGCCGGCACCCCGACGGCTCGCTCGCCGCCATCACGCTGACCTTCCGGGCCCGCGACGTCCCGGCCGCCGGCTACCGGGCGTACCTGGCCGTGCCGTCCGCGGCGGCCGGGCCCGGCGCGGCCGGCTGGCAGCCGGTCCCCGGCGCCGCGATCGAGAACGACGCCTTCCTGGTGCGGGCCGACCCGGCCCGCGGCGGCACGCTGTCCCGGGTCCTGGATAAGCGCACCGGGACCGAGCTGCTGGCCGGCCCGGCCAACGAGCTGGTCCTGCAGGAGGAGTACGCCACGCATCCGCGCTGGGGCGAGGGCCCGTGGCTGCTGTGCCCGAAGGGACCCGGCACCGGGTCCGCGGCCCGGCCGGCCCGGCTGCGGGCCGAGCGCTGCCCGATCGGCAGCAGGCTGGTCGCCGAGCTCGAGCTGGGCGGCCTGCGGGTGACGCAGGAGACGCTGCTGTGGGACGGCGCGGACCGGGTCGAGTTCAGGACGCACGTGGACGGGGCCATCGGCCAGGACCGGCTGCTGCGGGTCGCCTTCCCGGCCCGCGTGCCCGGCGGCCTGCCGGTCTACCAGACCGCGCTGTCGGTGATCGGGCGGCCGCCCGGCTCGCCCGGCACCGACGTGGCCGAGCACTCCTTCACGCTCGACAACCCGGCGCATGAGTGGTTCGCTCTCGGCTCCACCGCCCGCGTCTCGCTGGCCGGGCCGGGCGGCCAGCGCCAGCTGCAGGCGATCGGGGTGGCCGAGCTGATCACGCCCGCCGCGGCCCGCGGCGCGAGTGACAGCGGTGCCGGGGCCGGCACGCGGCAGCCGGTCCGCGATCTGCTGGTCGCGCTGGCGCGGCAGGGCGTGACGGCAACCTGCTCAGCGCCGGACGGCCCGCGGTACGGCGCCATCGAGATCGATTCCAACCTGCCCGACGTCCGGATCAGCCTCGGCGGCCCCGAGGGCAACGCCTTCACCGCGGCCGTCCTGCGCACCGATCCGGCCGCGGCAGCCGCCCTGGACGCCCGGCTGGCCAGCCGGGGCACTGCCCGCGTCTGGGTGCCGGCCAGCCAGAGCCGGGCCGCTGCGTTCGCGCCCGGCGCCGACCTGCGCGGGCCGCGGGACCTGCCCGTGCTGATCATCGCCGGGGCTGACCTGGATGGCGCCGTCAGCGCGGTCATCGATGACCTCGCCGATGCGCAGATCGAGGTCGAGGCCGCCGGCAGCGCGGTCGCCGAGCCGCTGCAGCCGGAGCCGGCCGCCCCGGCGGGCGGGCCGGGAACGGCGCTCGCCGCGCACACCGTCGCGCTGCTGAACCGCGGCACGCCGAGCAGCCTGGTGACGCCGGAGGGCACGCTGACCATCGCGCTGATGCGGGCCTGCAGCAGCTGGCCGTGCGGCGTCTGGATCGACGGCGAGCCGCGGACCGTCCCGGACGGCAGCAGCTTCGCCTGGCAGCACTGGAGTCATACGTTCGAGTACGCGCTCGCCGCCGGTCCCGGTGACTGGCGCAGCGCCGGGTTCGCGCTGGCCGGGCTGGACTACAACCACGACCTGCTGACCGCCCGCACCGGGCTGCACGCCGGGCCGCTGCCCGCGCGGGCCAGCCTGGCCAGCGCGGAGCCGCCGGCCGCCGCGCTGATGGCGCTCAAGCCGCGGGGCAACCCGCTGTCCCCCGGCGCGCAGCCCAGCCGGGCCGACGGGGTGACGATGCGGCTGCGTGACCTTTCCGGCGGGGGCACGCCGGTTCCGGCCCGCGTCCGGCTGTTCACCGCCCTGGCCGCGGCCAGGGCGAGCGGCCTGTGCGAGGACACCGAGGGCGACCCGGTGCCGGTCGCCGACGGCAGCGCGGCGGCGCAGGTGCCGCCGGCCGGCGTCGTGACGCTGGCCGTGACGCCGCTCCCGCCGTCCTGGACGCCGGGCCGTCCCGGCGGCGCGGCCGGGACGGCCGTCGCATCTCCCGAGCCGGCCCAGCCCGTCTACTCCCGGTACTGGCTGCACGGGAAGGGACCGGCGCCGGCCGGGAACCTGCCGGTCGCGGTGCACCTGAGTCCCGAGCGGATTGCCCTGGACCCGGCCGGGTCCGCGCGGCTCCGGCTCACTGTCGCCGGCGGCCCCGAGCCGGCCGCCGGCAAGATCGCGCTGATCGTGCCGCCGGGGCTCAGCGCGGAGCCGGCCGGGCCGCTCGGTTACGACCTGCCGGGTAACGGCCAGGCCGCCTGGGAGCTGACCGTCCGTGCCCGGCCCGGCGGGCCCGCCGGGCGGCTGTTCCTGGCCGCGCAGATCACCGACGACGCGGGCCAGCTCATCGAGGACGCGGCACTGGTCACGGTCGGCGAGCCGGCCGCGCCGCCGGCCGACCTGCCGCTGGCGCAGCTGGTGCCCTTGCTGGAGGCAGACCAGCAGGCCCTGGCCGGCGAGCTGGACGTGACGCTGGCCGGCCGCGATCTGACGCTGCGCCCCGGCGAGGATGGCGCGATCACCGCCATGCTGGTCAACCGGACCGCTTCGCCGGTCCGCGGCGAGGCCCAGCTGATCTCGCCATTCGGGAGCTGGGTGCAGGTGCCGGTCGCGGCCACCGGCTTCGCCGCCGAGGCGGGCGCGGGCGCGACCGTCAGCTTTGCCGTCACGGTTCCCGGCCCGGCCCGGCCCGGCCAGCAGTGGTGGGCCATCCTCAAGATCATGTATTTCGGCCGCATCCGGTATGCCGAGCCCGTGCTGGTGACCGTCGCCGGGTGAGCCGGCTCCTGGTCATGGCCGGGCCAAGGCGGCGCCGTCATGCTGGCCACCAGCAGGCAGTCAGGTGAGACACTGGGACTGACCAGTGCCCACCCTCAGAAGGCAGATGACCACTGACATCGCGCTCCCCGTGGGGAACCTCCCGGCTGAGCCGAATAGTTTCGTCGGGCGCGCCCGCGACCTGACCGAGCTCGCGCTGCTGCTGGGCGAGGCTCGCGCGCTGACGCTGTGCGGTCCCGGCGGCATCGGCAAGACGCGGCTCGCCCTGCGGCTGGCGGGCGAGCTGCTGCCCGGCTTCCCGGACGGCGCATGGCTGGCCGAGCTGGCCGACACCAGTGATCCCGCCATGGTCGTCCGCAGGCTCGCGGCCACCCTCGGCATCCGCGAGGAGCCGGAACTCCCGGTGGAAGAGACGCTGACGGATGCCCTCAGGTCGCGCCGCCTGCTGCTGATCCTGGATAACTGCGAGCATCTCGTGGACGCGAGCGCGGCACTGGTCCAGCGGCTGCTCGCCAGCTGCCCGTGGGTCCGGGTGATTGCCACCAGCCGCGAGCCGCTGCGGGTGCGCGGCGAGACGGTCTGGCGGGTGCCTCCGCTGGAGCTGCCGGCCAGCGGCGAGCTGACGGCCAGCGGCCTGCTGGCGCATGAGGCGGTACGGCTGTTCGCCGACCGCGCCGCAGCGGTCCGCCCTGGCTTCGAGGTCGGCCCCGACAACGCCGAGGCGGTGGCCCGCCTCTGCCGGATGCTGGACGGCATGCCGCTGGCCATCGAGCTGGCCGCGGCCCGGGCCCGGGCCCTGTCGCTCGAGCAGATCTGCGGCCGGCTCGGTGACCGGTTCCGGCTGCTCGCGTCCGGTGACCGGACCGCGCCGCAGCGGCAGCAGACCCTGCGGGCCGCCGTGGACTGGAGCTACGGGCTGCTGACCCCGGCCGAGCAGACCCTGCTGCGCCGGCTCTCGGTCTTCTCCGGCTGGAATCTGGAGATGGCCGAGCAGGTCTGCGCCGACGAGGCGATCCCGGCCAGCCAGGTGCTGGACCTGCTCGCCGCGCTGATTGACAAGTCCCTGGTCACCCTAGACGCGGAGTTCTCCGGCGACGCCCGCTACCGGCTGCTGGACACCATCAGGGACTACGCCACCGGCCGGCTGGCGGCCTCCGGGGAGCAGGAGCAGATCAGGCGGGCGCACCGCGACTACATGCTGCGGCTGTGCGAGGACATCATCCGGGTCGCGTTCCGGCGCGGGGATCCGCCCTGGCCCGCCAGGGTCGCCATGTACCACCGCGTCGCCGTCGAGCGGCCCAACTACCGGGCCGCGCTGGCGGAATGCCTCGACGCCGGCGACGCGGAAGCCGGCCTGCGGATCTGCCGGGCGCTGCGCGGCCCGTGGGTGGCCTACGGCGACCTGGCCGAGGGCACCGGCTGGTCCGACTGCTTCCTGCGGCTCGGCGGCCAGGTCCAGCCGCGGATCAGGGCGAGCGCGCTGATGCTCAGGGCCGAGCTGGCGTTCGAGCAGCAGGATTACCGGACCGCCACCGAGTGCGCCGAGGCCGCGGTCAGCCTCTGCCGGGCGGAGTCCGACTCCGGCCAGGCGGGCGCCCTGCGCGTGCTCGCCCTGGTCAGCCTGCGCGGCGGGCGCCTCGATGAGGCCCTCGCCAGCGCGCAGGCGGCGATCGAGTCGGCCCGGGCCGCGGCGGACGAGTGGGAGGAAGGGCTCGCGCTCGCCGCGAAGGCCGCCATTATCGCCCGGCAGGGTGATCTGGCCGGCGCCCAGCGTGCCTTCGAGGTGACGCTGGACGTGCTGCGCGACAACAACGGCTGGGGCGTGGCCCACACCCTGTCCGGATTCGGCAACCTGGCCAGGGCCTGCGGCGATTACGCCGCGGCGCTGCGGCATTTCCGCAGCGCTCTCGCGCTCTACCAGGAGATTGATGCCCGGCCGGAGATCGCGCGCTGCCTGGCCGGGATCGGCTGGGTCGGGCTTTCGCAGGGGGACCTTGAGCTTGCCGCCGAGAGCCTGACGACGAGCATCCGGCTGAGCCTGGCCACCGGGCAGCGGCTGGCCATCGCCCGCGGCCTGGAGGCGCTCGCGGTCCTGGCCGTGGCTCGCCGCGAGCAGGCCAGGGCGGTCACCCTGGCGGGCGCCTCGGTGGCACTGCGGGAGGCAGCCGGGCAGGTTACCTCGGCGTCCGCCGGGGCCCGCATCGACGCGCTGCTCGAGTCGGCGCGCCGGAAGCTGGGCGAGCCGCAGTGCACCGCGCTGATGGCCGCGGGCGCCGCGATGAGCACTGCCGATGCTGTCCGGTTCGCCACCGACACCGCCGCCCCGCCGGCCGGGCCGGGCACGGGCTTCAGCATCCCCGCGCAGCGCGAGGCATCCGCCCCGGACGGCCGCGGCGGCCTGACGCTGCGTGAGCGGGAGATCGCGACGCTCATCGCCCGCGGGATGTCGAACCGCGGCATCGCCGGCGAATTGACCATCAGCCCGGCTACCGCGGCGCGGCACGTGGCGAATATCTTCGCCAAGCTCGGATTCAGCAGCCGGGCTCAGGTGGCCGCCTGGGCGGTCGAGCACGAGACGAATGGCCACGGCTGACCCGCGCGCTACACATCGTCGTGCCCGCCTACACAGTCAGCTGACCCGCAGGATGCACATCCGAATGGCTGATTCGGATCATGCGCATTTCCCTCGCGCTGCCTAGTGTCAACCCTGGAACACGCAGGGTTGTCCGGCCACCAGGAGGGGGATGGCCGGCCATCCGGAGGGTGAGGCCGCGGCCAGCACGGCTATTGCCGGGCGAGCCGGGCAGGCCACCCGCCGGTGCCTGCCGGCCCGGCCGCTGCTCGCGCGGCATCCTCGGCGTCACAGGCGCGGATGCCGGCGCGGGAAACGGCCGGGCCCCGGCCCCGGAGCACGGCTACATAACTGACTACATATTCCTGTCGATGCGGGGCCCGGCTCCCGCTGCATACGGTCGTCAGTGACCGGTCGCGCAGCGGCCGGCCGCCGGGGGCATGCGACCCCGGAACCGTTCCGCGGAGGGGGCTTGTCCGATGCCGACCACACCGGCGCTCGGCGGCGAGATCACGGTGACGCAGCGCCTCCTCACCTCGGCCGCCGGCCGGGGCCAGCACCTGGCGCTGACCGGCGGGCCGGCCGCGTACTCCTACGCCGATCTGGCCCAGGCGGTGCAGCGCGCCGCGGCCGGGCTCGCCTGGCGCGGCCTGCGGCCCAGGGACGTCGTCGGCGTCTACGTGGCTGACGCGGCCGCCTACGTGCTGGCCTGCCATTCGATCCGCGCGGCCGGCGGCATACCCTCGCCGATCAACAGCGGCCGCAGCGTCACCGAGATCGCCGGCCAGCTAGCTGACTGCGGCGCGCGCATGCTGCTGACCTCGCAGCCGCTGGCGGCCGCGGGCCTCGCCGCCGCGGACCGCTCCTGGGTGCGCCAGGTCATCTCCTTCGGCGAGGCGGCCGGCGCCATGCCGTTCACCTCCCTGCTCGGCGTCGGTACCCTGCCGCCCTCCGGCGTCCGGCCCAACGACCTGGCTTTACTGCCGTACACCCGGCGGCCGGACGGGGAGCTGCGGCCGACCGGGCTCAGCCACGCGGACATGACTGCCGAGCTGATCAGGCTGTCGGCGGAGGCGGCGATCTCCGACCGCGACGTCGTGCTGGCCGCCCCGCCGGCGGGCGACGGACGCAGCTACGCCATCTGCCTCGATCATGCGCTGCTGCACGGCTCCACGATCGTGGCGACCGGAACCAGCGACCTGGCCGCGGCGGCCGCGGAGCACCACGCCGCCGCCGTCATCGTGCCGGCCGGCTACGAGCCCGCCGGGCCCGAGCGGATGCTGGTCTTCGCGGTCGCCTCGTAGCAGGATCAGCCGCGCTCCGGGCGCTCACACGTTCAGCGGGCGGTTCTCGTACGGGGTGCTGAGCACGATGGTGGTGCGGGTCGAGACGCTCGCGGCCGCCCTGATCTCCTGCAGCAGGTCCTCCAGCGCGGTCGGCGAGGCAACCCGCACCTTGAGAATGTAGTTCTCGTCCCCGGCCACGCTGTGACACGCCTCGATCTCCGCCAGGTGCGCCAGCCGGGCCGGCGCGTCATCGGGAGCGGCCGGATCGAACGGCCGGATCGACACGAACGCGGTCAGCGGCAAGCCGGCCTCATCCGCGCTGATCAGCGCGGCATAGCCGGTGATCACGCCGCGTTCCTCCAGCCGCCGGACCCGCTGCTGCACGGCGGACACCGACAGCCCGGTCTGGCGCGCCAGCTCGGTGAAGCTCATCCGCCCGTCCCGGCCCAGCAGCGAGATGATCTTGCGGTTAATCTCCTCCACGAGGTCACCGTAGCCTGCCGCCGGGAACGGCGGATCCAGGCCGGGGAATGGCCGCCGCGCTAGCGGATCAGGCCGAGCTCCCGCGCCCGGGCGGCGGCCTCGGTGCGGTTGGCCGCGCCGAGCTTGGCCAGCACATGGCTGACGTGCTTCTTGACGGTATCGTCGCTGCCCGATAGCGAGCCCTGCCTGGCCGGGGCGATCGAGCGCCGCGAGCCCTACGGAGTCTGGGGCGGCGAGCTCTTCAGCCAGGGCGTCATCACCGCGCGCAAGAGACCGCGCGGCCGGCCGCCGGGCCCTAGCGCGAGCCGCCGGCCAGGGAACGGCCGATGACCATCCGCTGGATCTGGTTGGTCCCCTCCACGATCTGCAGCACCTTGGCCTCACGCATGAGCCGCTCGACAGGGAAGTCCTCGACGTAGCCGTAGGCGCCCAGCACCTGGACCGCGTCCGTGGCCACCCGCATGGCGGCGTCGCTGGCGAAGAGCTTCGCCATCGCGGCCTGCGGCCCGTACGGCAGGCCGGCGTCCTTGCGCCGCGCCGCGGCCAGGTACAGCGCCCGCGCCGCCGCGACCGAGGTGGCCATGTCGGCCAGCATGAACTCCATGCCCTGGAAGGCGATGATGGGCTTGCCGAACTGGCGGCGCTCCCTGGCGTAGCCGACGGCCGCGTCCAGCGCGGCCTGGGCCACCCCGGTCGCGCACGCGGCGATGCCCAGCCGCCCAGCGTCCAGCGCCGCGAGCGCTATCTTGAACCCGGCTCCCTCCGCGCCGATCAGCTGCTCCGCGGGCAGCCGGGCCGAGTCGAAGATCATCTGCGCGGTGACCGAGCCGCGCATGCCCATCTTGTGCTCAGGCGCCCCGGCCGTGACGCCCGGCGTCTGCGCCGGGACATGGAAGCAGCTGATCCCCCTGGCCCGGCCCGGGCCTTTCGGCTGGCCCGAGGTCCGGGCGAACAGCGTGTAGAAGTCGGCCTGGCCGGCGTGCGAGATCCACGCCTTGACCCCGGACACCACGTAACCGTCACCGTCGGCGACGGCGCGCGTGCTCATCGCGGCCGCGTCGGAGCCGCTGGCGGGCTCGGACAGGCAGTAGGCACCGAGCAGGCCGCCGCCGAGCATGCCGGGCAGCCACTGCCGCTGCTGCTCCGGGGTGCCCGCGGTAGCGATCGGGAAGCAGGTCAGGGTGTGCACGCTGAGCCCGAGGCCGACGGTCAGCCACGCCCCCGCCAGTTCCTCCACCACCTGCAGGTAGGTCTCGTAGGACTGGCCGCCGCCGCCGAGCTCCTCCGCGTAGGGCAGGGCGAGCAGGCCGGTCTTGCCCAGCAGCCGGAATTCCTCCCGCGGGAACCGGCCGTCCCGCTCGGCCGCGTCGGCGGCCGGCCGCAGCTCGTCCTGCGCCAGGTCGCGGACCAGGCCGAACAGCGCCCTGGTGGTCTCGTCCCTGAGCTCGCGCTCGACCGCGCTCACCGGGCCGCTACCACGACGAGATCGCGGGTGACGTTGTTGAGCCGCTCGCAGCCCTGCTCCGTGCAGACCACGATGTCCTCGATCCTCGCGCCGTGCGGGCCCGGGTAGATGCCCGGCTCGATCGAGAAGGCGTAGCCGGGCCGCAACCGCTCGGTATTGCCGGACACGATGTAGGGATCCTCGTGGCTCTCCAGGCCGATGCCGTGGCCGGTCCGGTGCACGAAGTAGTCGCCGTAGCCGGCGGCGGTGATCGGCTCGCGCGCGGCGGCATCAACGGCCTCGGCGGCGACGCCCGGCCGGACCGCGGCGCAGGCGGCGTCCTGAGCGCCGCGCAGCACGCCGTAGTAGGCCAGGAACTCATCCGGGGCGGCGCCGATGGCGTAGGTGCGGGTGCAGTCCGAGCAGTAGCCGCTGGGCATGGTGCCGCCGATGTCCACCACCACGGCGTCGCCGGGCTGCAGCACGCGGTCCGCCGCCGTATGGTGCGGGCTGGCCGCGTTCGGCCCGGAGGCGACGATCGCGAAGTCGACCCTGGCGTGCCCCTCCTCGATGATGGCGTCGCTGATGTCGGCCGCGACCTCCAGCTCGGTGCGGCCGGGCCGCAGCCAGCCGGGCACCCGGGCGTGCACCCGGTCGATCGCCTCCCCCGCGGCCAGCAGCGCCGCTATCTCGGCCGGGCTCTTGCGGGCCCGCAGGTCCCTGAGGGCCTGGCTGGCCAGCTCCTGCCGGGTCCCCGGCAGCGCGTCCCGCAGCCGCAGTACCATCAGGGCCCACATCCGGTCGGACAACCCGACCGAGGGGACGCTGCCGAGGCGACGGGCCAGGAGTGAGTACGGATCATCCGTTTCGTCCCAGGCAATGAACTCGATGCCGATGCGGCCGGCGGGCGATGCCTGGGCGGCGGGCAGCTCCAGCCTCGGCACGAGCAGGAACGGATCACCGTCGGCCGGTATGGCCAGGCAGGTCAGCCGCTCCAGCTGATGCGCATCATATCCGGTCACGTACCGCAAGTCGGGCCCTGGCGTCAGCAGCAGCGCGCCGAGGCCCGCGGCCCGCGCCGCCGCCGCCGCGGCCGTCACCCGGCCGGCCGGGTAGAGGTCCGATCCTGCCTGCTCGCTCACCATGCCGCCCTCCAGGCGCCGTTGCCTGCGTCACCGAACTTTATCCTCGCCTGAGGCATCATCTCACTCGGGAGAGTTGTGTCCCCATCTAGACAGCGGCGCCCTACATGCCTCACGCTAGGTGCTCAGAAGCTAACCACACGTGAACCCGTTATGAGCTCTGAAATTGTGGAGGTTCCGCCTCGCCGCCCGGGCCCTGATGCAGACGCCCCGCGGGCGGCAATCCGCCCTGTCCTGCCGCGGCCGGCCCGCAGTGCCGAGGCCCGGCTCGCCGCCGAGCTCGCCTACCAGCGGCACGTGACCCTGGAACTGCAGCGGGCCATCCTGCCGCTGCACGAGGAGCCCTTTGAGCTGCCCGGGCTACGGTCGGTGGTGCGCTATCTGCCGGCCTCGCGGGCCAGCCGGGTCGGCGGTGACTGGTACATCACGGCGGAGATGCCCGGCGGCAACGTCCTGCTCGCCATCGGGGACGTGGCCGGCCATGGCCTGGCCGCCGCGGCCGGCATGGCCAGGCTGCGCGGCGCGCTGGCCGGCCTGGCCTTCACCGGCGCTCCCCCCGGCCGCCTGGTCGGCTGGCTCAACGACCTGGTCCGGCACGTGGCACCCGAGCACACGGCGTCGGTCATGACCGGCTACTTCGACCCGGCCACCCGGATCCTGACCTGGGCTCAGGCCGGGCACCCGCCGCCCGTGCTGGTCCGGCACGGATGGGCCAGGCCGCTGCCGCAGCCGTCCGGCGTGCTGCTCGGCGCCGGCTGCGGCCAGTACAGCGAGGCCACCGAGCAGCTCGAGCCCGGCGACCTGCTCCTGCTCTACAGCGACGGCCTGGTCGAGCGGCGGGACAGGTCGATCGAGGACGGCCTGGCCACGCTCTGCGAGGCCGCGCGCCGCACCAGCGATCCCGAGCGGGTCATCCCCGCGGTGCTCGGCGCGCTCGGCACCACCGACCCGGAGGACGACACCTGCCTGGTGGCCCTGCAGGTACTGTGACTGACCTTCGCCGGTGACCCGGCGCCTCCCTCGCCACCTGCCGCGGTCCCGGCTGCCTGCATGACTGCCAGCTGGCTGGGCAGCATGGCCGCACGCGGCTGAGCGCCGGACCCGCCCCGGCCGCCGCTTGCCGGGACCCGGCCGACCCCGCCGCCCGCGGGGTCAACGGCCGGCCCGAGTACGTGCGGCAGGCCTGCGAGGCGTCACTCAGGCGGCTCGGCACCGATCACATTGACCTGTACTACCAGCACCGGGTCGACCCGGCCACGCCGGTCGAGGACACGGTCGGCGCCATGGCCGAGCTGGTCAGCCAGGGCAAGGTCCGGTTCCTGGGCCTGTCCGAGGCCGCGCCCGGGACCATCCGACGGGCCCATGCCGTGCACCCGATCTCGGCGCTGCAGACCGAGTACTCGATCTGGGCCCGCGAGCCGGAGCAGGACGGCCTCCCGGCCGTGCGGGACCTCGGCATCGGCTTCGTCGCCTACAGCCCGCTCGGCCGCGGCTTTCTGACCGGCAAGCTGCGGTCCCTGGACGACCTGTCCGACGACGACTTCCGCCGCAGCCAGCCGCGGATGACGGGCCAGAACCTGGACGCCAACATGGCCATCGTGGACCGGATCGAGCAGCTCGCGAGCAGCAAGGGCGTGACGGCCGCGCAGGTCGCGCTCAGCTGGGTGCTGCACCAGGGTCCGGACATCGTCCCGATCCCCGGCACCAAGCGGCGGCGCTACCTGGAGGAGAACATCGCCGCCACGGACGTGCGGCTGACCCCGGCTGACCTGGAGTACCTGGCCGAGGCGGAGACAGCCCGGGGCGACCGGTACGCCGACATGTCGCGGATCAACGGGTAGCCGGCCAGCCTGGCTCATTCCGGCTGGGCGGCCAGCGCGGAGAGCAGGCGGCCGAGCGAGGAGCCGAGGCCCCAGCGCTCGTCCAGGGCGGCCAGCCGGACGGGGTCGGCGGTCCGGACCGGCAGCCGGCCGTCTACCGGCGGGACCGGCGCGTCGGCCGCCACCTGGACGACCGCGGGCGCGGCGGCCAGGTACTCCCGCTCGGCGGCCAGTTTCGCGCGGCTGCCCATCGGGAAGCCGCCGTGCCCGGCATCCAGGGCATGCAGCATGGCCTCGATCGAGCCGAACACGCGGACCAGGGCCGCAGCCGTCTTCTCCCCCACGCCGGTGACGCCGGGCAGCCCGTCGCTGGGATCGCCGCGGAGCGTGGCGAAGGCCGCGTAGCCGCGGCCGGGAATGCCATAGCGGCGCGCCACGGCCGCCTCGTCGACGATCTCCAGCTTGGCCAGGCCGCGGGCGGTATAGATGATCCGCACCGGCCGCGAGTCATCAACCAGCTGGAACAGGTCACGATCGCCGGTGACGACCTCAACCGGGCCGGGCTCGCGCGCAGCCAGCGTCCCGATGACGTCGTCGGCCTCGTAGCCGCCGGCCGCCGCCATCGTCACCCCGGCCGCGGCCAGCACTTCCTCGATCACCGGGATCTGGGCGGTCAGCGCGTCGGGGGCCTGCTCGGTGCCGTCCGGATTGGCCCGGTGTGCCTTGTAGGAGGCGATCGCGGCCACCCGGAAGGCGGGCCGCCAGTCAGCGTCCATGCACGCGACGAGGCGGTCCGGGCGGCGTGCCCGCAGCAGCCTGGACATCATGTCCAGCAGGCCGCGCACGGCATTGACCGGCATGCCATCCGGAGCGGTCATGGTTTCCGGGACTCCGTAGAACGCTCGGTAGTACAGCGAGGCGGTGTCCAGGAGCAGCAGGGTTCCCACCCCGGTCATCCTGCCGCAGATCGCGGCAGAGCTGCTCCAGAACGGCGCTCCGGCCGTCTCCTGGCCTGCCGTGGCCGCAGCTCGCAGGGGGCCGCTTCAGATCCATACATTTCCTCTATGGATGTATGAATCTTTGGCATTGGAGTGGGGAGGTACTGGATCCCTAGGCTAATCTCACCAGTCCGGCCAGCGGGGAGGAAGGCAATGACCGTATCCAGCCCGGTTCGCACCCGGTGCCCAGGCGACCTCATCACGGCCATCCGCACCGCCACGGATGCGCATGCCGACTGGCAGCAGACCGCCGTCCTCGTCGCCGATCAGCTGCGCCGGCATCTGCCCGGCCCGGAAATCCTGACCGCCGGGGAGCGGGCAGGCGACCCAGCGGGCTACCGCTGCCATGTGCTGCATACCGAGCCGGACGGATCATTCTCGATCACCGCGCTGGTCTGGCGGCCCGGCCAGGTCACCCCGATCCACGACCATGTCGCCTGGTGCGTGTTCGGCGTCCTGCAGGGCACGGAGCACGAGGAGCTGTACTCGCTGAGCGCGGACGGCGGGTCCCTGACCGAGGTCGGCCGCAACGTGAACAAGCTCGGTGAGGTCAGCGGCTTCGCCCCGCCCGGGGACATTCACCGGGTCCGCAACGTCAGCGACCAGACCGCCATCTCCATGCACATCTACGGAGCCGACATCACCCGGCTCGGGAGCAGCGTGCGCCGGACCTACGACCTCCCGGTCCTACCCGGCTAGCCCAGCTCGCGGGCCAGCTCCTGTTCCCAGTGCCCGGGATCGTCCGGCCGGACCGGCTGACGCTTCCCGGTGGGCACGAACCCGAGCCGCTGGTAGAACGCCCGCGCCCTGGCATTGACGTCGGTCACCCACAGGGTCACCCGGTCAGCGCCGCTGCCGGAGGCCTGCTCGCACACCGCGGCGACCAGCTGGTCAGCGACTCCCGTGCCGCGCGCGTCAGGAGCGGCCCACATGCTGACCAGATGCCAGGACCGCGCGCCCTGCTCTGCCGCATCGGCCCCCTCTGCCTCCCCGCTCAGGCCGCATGCCATGCCGATGACCTGACCGTCGCGCCAGGCAGCGAAGAACGCGGAGCCGGCGATCCGGCCGCGCCAGTGGGCCTCATCCAGGATCAGCTCGCGTTCCAGGGTGGACCCGAAGGCGTAGGGTGCCTCAGCCAGCGCGGCCAGCCGAGCAGCCCGCAGGGCCTGCCAGTCGCCCGGCATCAGCATGCGCACCGTGCCCGCGATGCCCGCCGTGCCCGCGGTGCCCGCGGTGCCTGCGGTGCCTGCACCGGTTGGCTGTGCCTGGCTCATCCGCCACATCGTGCTGCATCAGCATGGCCGGCGGCAATTCAATAACGCCGCCTGAGGCCCGTCCCGCCCTGGCTGGCCGGACGGGACGGGCACGATGCCAGGGCTGACGCCGGCCGCCCCGCGCGACGATCTCGGTGATCTCCGGCGGAGCGCCGTCCAGCCGCCGGCCAGGGGCATCTTGGTCTTGTCGTAGGTGGCCGAGGGCCGCACGATCGTGGCCGGGAACCCGTCGTCGCGGTACGCGGCCACGAGCAGGTCTCGCACGCGATCTTGGCACGGGAGTAGCCCCCGCTGCCGCCGATGAACAGGACTCTGAGTACGCTCATCCCCCACATTAGTGAAGCCCGTTCCGTCCGCCGCGCAGGCCAGCCAGCCGCCGGGTCGGCCGCTCGGTGATGTGAGTGACGGGTTGGCGAATCCCGTGAAACTGTCATGGCGGCCTGCTAGTATCGAATGCATATTCGAGAGTGCTGGCGCGCCGGGGCCGTCAATGTGATGGCTGTCAGGTTTGTAGCGCTCCGCAAGGAGCCTCCCGCCCCGGACTGCGGCCCCTCCAGTTCCTGCCACAGCGCCCGATCTTCCCCGGCGCACGCGCGTGCACTACTGCCTTGCCTGCCCGACCTGTGCCTTGCCTGCCCGACCCGTGCCCTTGCCTGCCCGACCCGTGCCCTGCTGCCCGACCCGTGCCCTTGCCTGCCCGACCCGTGCCCTGCTGCCCGACCTGGCAGCCAGGCCGCCATTCCCGCTGGAGGTGATCCGTCCCATGTGCTCGCCTGATTCGGTCACCAGTTCCGGCGCTGCGATCGCGGCAGTCGAGGCGGGCCTGGCATGGCTGTCGGCCGCGGACGCGACCGGCCTGACCGCCGATGAGCAGGCTGGCTGCCTGCGAGCACTGGAACGGGCCGAGTCCCGCCTGACCGCGGCCCGCGCCGGCATCCTGGCCGCGTTCGCCGCGGCCCGCGGCTACGAAGCTGACGGGCAGGGCGGCCCGAGGTCCTGGCTGGCCTGGCAGACCCGCATCACCCCCGGCGCTGCCGCCGGTGCGACCGGCTGGATGCGCCGCCTGGCCGCCCACCCGGCCATCAGCGCCGCGCTCGCCGCCGCAGCCATCTCCGCGTCCTGGGCCCGGCAGGTGTGCGACTGGACTGACCAGCTTCCCGCTGAGCATCGCACGGACGCGGACCAGATCCTGCTCGCCGCCGCCAGCGGCGGCGCGGACATCCGCGACCTGGGTGCCCTGGCCGAGGAGATATTCCGGCGCACCGCTCAGCCCGACACCGATGATGACGGCGACGGGTTCGCCGGCCGGTTCCTGCAACTGGACCGGCACTACCGCGGCGCAGGGAAACTCGACGCCGACCTGACCCCGCCCTGCGCCGCCGCGCTGCAGGCCGTCCTGGATGCTCTCGGCAGGAAAGCCGGCCCCGAGGACACCCGGACCCAGCGCCAGCGTGACCACGACGCCCTCGAGGAAGCCTGCCGCCGCCTGATCGCCGCCGGCGATCTGCCCGACCGGGCCGGCCAGCCCACCCAGATCCAGCTCCACCTCAGCCTCGACCAGCTCCGTGGCATGGACGGCGCCGCGGACGCCGAGCAGGCCTGGGCGGCCGCGGCCCAGGGGCACGGCGAGCCCGGCTGGCTGACCAGCCGGCAGGCGGCCGAGGCCTATGCCTGTGACGCGCAGATCACCCCGATCGTTGCCGGTCACGTGGACCCTGCCGCCCTCGCGAGCATGACCGCGAGTTATCTCGCCCAGCCGGGCTCCCCGGACGTCACTCGCCTGGCAGGGCTGCCGCCCCGGACCCTGCGCCGTCTGCAGGACACCCTGCTTCGGCACGCCGCTGATGTCCTGTCCGGCCCCGCCGGGCTCGCCGCGTTCCTGCGCACCGGCCTGCTGGCCACCGAGTTCCCGCCCGCTCTCAGCCTGCCGCTGGACGTCGGCGCGGCCACCCAGACCGTGCCGCCGCACCTGCGGCGCGCCGTGATCAGCCGGGACCGCCACTGCGCCTTTCCCGGCTGCCAGCAGCGCCCGGCCGCCTGCCAGGTGCACCACATCAGGCCCCGGTCGGAAGGCGGCCTGACCTGCCTGGCTAACCTGATCTTGCTATGCCCGTTCCACCACCTGACCGCGATTCACCGGTGGGGCTGGAGGATCACTCTCGCCCCTGATGGCACGACCGCCGTGACCAGCCCGGACGGCCGGAGAGCGTTCCGCAGCCACGGGCCGCCGCAGGCCACCGTGGCCTGATCCTCGGTCGCGCGCGTCAATGGCGCGATGGGGCACGATCGAGCGGCTCTGGTCGAAATTACGTATCTACGTATTTCCCGCAAACGCTTTTTCCCGGCCAGCGCGCCCGCAGGCTACCCAGCCGGATGGCGGCGCAAGCGGGGCTTCACGAGCGAGGCGGCGGCAGCTAGCCTGGCGATAGCCGGGCGGGACCAAAGCGACGGCGTTGCTCAGATGGGATAGGTAACCGCAGCATGACGTTATCGGGAAGCTGCCGTCGGCACCGGGGCCGCCGTGCCTGAGAGCCTCAGCCCGGTGCGGTGGTTCGGGCAGCAGGCGGTGGTCAGCCTTCCCGAGCACATCGATGTGTCCAATGCGGGCCAGATCCGCGAGGCACTGCTGGCCGTCATCAACCGCGGCGCGCAGGCGCTGATCGCGGACATGACCGCCACGATCTCCTGTGATCAGGCCGGCGCGGCCGCCGTGGTCCGGGCCCATCAGCGGGCCTTCACCAGCGGCACGCAGCTGCGGCTGGTCGTCACCAGCGAGATCGTGCGGCGCGTGCTGAGCATCAGCGGAATTGACCGCCTGGTACCCATGTACCCGACCCTGCCGGCGTCCCTGGCCGCGCGAGCCCCGGAGGCCGGCGCACAGCTGACACTGGTGGGCGAGCCCGCCGGGGTCAGAGCGGGGCGCGGCCGGGAGGACCGCCCGTGGCATGTGGCTGGCAGGTTCAGCGGCCAGCCGCCTGACCAGCCCGAGCCCGACGTCGGCGTCGAGGTGGCGCTGCTGGACCGCAGCGGCGTCATCGTCTCGGTGAACGAGGCATGGCAGGCCTTCGCGCTGGCCAACGGGGGCGATCCGGAGCGCGTCGGCCGGGGCGTGTCCTACCTCGACGTCTGCGCCGCGGCCGGCGATGATCCGGTGGCGGCGCAGGTGGCCGCGGCTATCCGCGGCGCGCTGGCAGGCGATCTGCCCGGCCCGCTAGCGGTCGAGGTGCCGTGCCACAGCCCGCGCACGGCCCGCTGGTTCCACATGCTGATGTCCCCTCGCCAGGATGACAGCGGGACGTGCCTGGGAGTGACCATCACGCTGTCCCTGGCCAGGTCCCGGCCTCTCGTCGGACCATCCGGCAGTGGCGAGCCGCTAGCTGCGCCAGCAGCCGGCTCCCGCCAGGGCCAGCCATCCGCAGCGCAGGCGGCCCGGCCGGAGCCTGGCCCGCCGGACCTGGCCTGGAGACTGCTTGACGCCATCCACGACGGGGTGGCACTGGCCGATGGCAACGGCAGGCTCGTAGTGGTCAACCGGCGCCTTGAGGACATGTTCGGTTACCGGCGCGGCGAGCTGCTCGGCCAGCCCTTCGAATCACTGATCCCGGCGGACCTGCAGACGGCCCGCCGCGGCCGTCGGCGTGCCAGCGCGCAGGCGGCACGGGCCAGCGGGGCGGGCCGCCAGGGCGCCGGGGACCGGCTGCTGGCGCAGCGCAAGGACGGCAGCACGTTCCCGGCCGAGATCAGCATCAGCCCGGTCACGGCCGCCTCGAGCCGCTTCGCCCTCAGCGTGGTCCGGGACCTCACGGCGGCTCGCCGCCTGGAAAACCTGGCCGACCTCGCCGCGGCCACCATCACGGCCCAGCAGGCGCACCGCAGCCGGGAACTGCTCGACGCGATCATCGCGCGCATGTACCAGGTCGGGCTCAGCCTGCAGGAGGCGCTTGACCTGCCAGCGGAGATGAGGAACGAGCGGATTACCGCGGCTCTGGCGCACCTGGACGAGACGATCAGCCTGGTCCGCCGGACCGCGTTCCCCAGGCCGGGCAGCTGAGCTCGTCTGGCCCGGCCGGGAAGCGGGGTCCTACCGGCCGACCGACCGGTAGAACGTCTCGGCGTCCGCTTTCTTGGACTCCCACCAGGCACGGTTGCCCGCATACCACGCCACGGTGGCCTCGATGCCGTCGCGGAAGCTGCCGTACCTCGGCGACCAGCCGAGTTCTGCCCTGAGCTTGGCCGGATCGATGGCATAGCGCAGATCGTGTCCCGGCCGGTCGTCGACGAAGTCGACGAAATCGGCGGGCATCCCCATGACGTCCAGAATGTGCGCCAGCGCCTCGCGATTAGACAGCCCGCCGTCCGCGCCGATCAGGTAGGTCTCGCCCGCCTTGCCGTCGCGCAGGATCATGTGCACCGCCGAGTTGTGATCGTCGACGTGGATCCAGTCCCGCACGTTGCGGCCGGTGCCGTACAGCTTCGGCTTCACCCCGGACAGGATGTTGGTGATCTGCCGCGGGATGAACTTCTCCACGTGCTGGTACGGCCCGTAGTTGTTGGAGCAGTTCGAGATGGTGGCGGCGATGCCGAACGTCCGCACCCACGCCCTGACGAGCATGTCGGCGCTGGCCTTGGTGGCCGAGTAGGGGCTTGACGGCCGGTAGGGCGTCTCCTCGCTAAAGCGCTGCGGGTCATCGAGCTCGAGATCCCCGAACACCTCATCCGTCGATACGTGGTGCAGCCGCCGCTCGTGCCGGCGAACGGCCTCCAGGATGCGGAAGGTGCCCACCAGATTGGTCTGCACGAAGATGCCGGGGTTGGCGATGGAGACATCGTTGTGGCTCTCGGCGGCGAAGTGGACGACGATGTCATTCGCGGCCACGAGCGAGTCGACCAGCGGCTCGTCGGTGATATCCCCGTGCACGAAGCTGATCTTGTCCGCGACCGGCGCCAGGCTCGCGGCGTCGCCCGCGTACGTCAGCGCATCGATGACCGTGACCTCGTACTCAGGGAACTGCCTCACCGTCTGGTGCACGAAGTTGGCCCCGATGAAACCCGCGCCGCCCGTTACCAGCATCCGCATCCGACGACATCCCGTTCCCCGGTCCGCCGCCGGACCGGCCTCAGCGAGCTCTGCTCCCTGCACCCTAAACCATCACCGGCACCGCGCCGCGCGGCCGCCGCGGGCCCCCGCGGCGGCCGCTGATGGAGCCCGCTAGGCAACCGATGAGTACGCGACGACGCCGCGCCGCAGCAGGTCAATGGCGGCACGCGCGGTGTCAGCCACCGGGTCCGAGCCGGCCGCCGCCGCGATCTGGTCGAGCACGTCGACCAGCTGCTTGACCGCCCGGACGAAGTCGCCGGCCGTCAGCTCCGCGCTGAGCAGCTCATCCAGCTGCCCGCCGCGGGCCCAGGCGTGCGCCGTCCACGCGAAGCCAGGGTCCGGCTCGCGCAGGAACGACAGCCGGTGGTCTTTCTCCACCCCGTCCAGGTCTGCCCAGATCCGCACCATCTCGGCCACGACCTCGCGTACCTTCCCGTGCGGCAGCCGCGGCACCCTGGCGTCGTCCTGCCGCCGCGACTCAAAGGTCAGCAGGGAAACGCAGGCGGCCAGCTCCGCCGGCGCCAGGCCCGCCCAGGTCCGCCGTCGCAGGCACTCCGCGGCCAGCAGGTCCAGCTCGCTGTACAGGCCGGCCAGCCGCCTGCCGGCGGCGGTCACCGCATCGCCGTCGATGTAGCCGAGCTCGCCGAGTACCGCGCAGACCCGGTCAAAGGTCCGGGCCAGCACGTGCGAGCGGCCGCCCACCCGTCGCTCCAGCGCCTCCGCCTCCCGCTCGAGCCGGGCCCGCTTCTCGGCCAGGCGCAGATGCTGCTCCCGGTCCGCGCAGCCGTGGCAGGGGTGCTGCCGGAGCCGCCGCCGCAGCGCCGCTATCTCGGCATCGTCACCCCGGGCCGCCCGGCCATCCGGCCGTGGTCGGCGCAGGTCGGCTCCGGCCAGCTTGCTGCGCATCGAGGAGGCCAGGTCACGCCGGTGGCTAGCCGACCGGGCACTGAACGAGCTCGGGATGCGCATCTGCCGGATCGGGCTGACCGGAACCGGGAAATCGCCCGCTGAGAGCCGCTTCACCTGGCGGCCCTCGGTCAGCACCAGTGGCAGGGGCTCGCCGCCCCGTGCGGGCTCCAGCACCACGGCCAGGCCGGCCCGGCGGCCGCTCGGCACCCGGATGATGTCGCCGCGGCGAAGCTGCTCCAGTGCCGACAGGGCTGCCTCCCGCCGGGCTGCCGCCTGTCGCCTGGACTGGTCGCCCTCCCGCTGGGACAGCTCCAGCCGGATGGCAGCGTACTCGGAGATGTCACCGCGATCGCACTCGCCGCCCAGCTCCGCGGCCTGCTGCCGCAGCTGGCGCGCCTGCCGGGCCAGGCCGAGGACCGCCCGGTCGGCCTGGAACTGCGCGAACGATGATTCCAGCAGCGCGGCCGCGCGCTGCCGCCCGGCCTGCCTGACCAGGTTGACCGCCATGTTGTAGGAGGGCCGGAAGCTGGAGGTGAGCGGATAAGTCCGGGTGCCGGCCAGGCCGGCCACCGCAGCCGGATCCATGCCAGGCCGCCAGACCACCACAGCGTGTCCTTCCACGTCGATGCCCCGCCGCCCGGCCCGGCCGGTGAGCTGGGTGTACTCCCCCGGCGTCAGGTCGGTATGGCTCTCGCCGTTCCACTTGTCCAGCTGCTCGATCACGACGGTGCGGGCGGGCATGTTGATGCCCAGGGCCAGCGTCTCGGTGGCGAAGACGGCGCGGATCAGCCCGGCCTCGAACAGTTCCTCGACCACTTCCTTGAAGGCCGGCAGCAGGCCGGCATGGTGCGCGGCGATGCCGTGCTGCAGGGCGGCCAGCCATTCCGCGTAGCCGAGCACGCCGCGGTCCGCCGCCGGAATGCCGGCCGTGCGCTCGGTGGCCAGCTCGGTGATCTCGGCCGCCTCCTCCGGCGTCGTGAGCCGCAGCCCGTGGCCGAGGCAGTGCGCGACGGCCGCGTCACAGCCCGCCCGGCTGAAGATGAAGGTGATCGCGGGCAGCAGGCCCGCGCGGTCGAGCTGCTCGATGACAGCTGACCGGCTGGGCGGCCGGAACCGGTCGGGCCGGGCGGAGCCGGCGCGCCCCCGGCTCGCGCCGGCCCGGCGATAGCCGTTCGCGGTCCGGCGGTACCCGGCCGCGGCCGGCCCGCCGGCGCCGCGGGCGCCGCCCCACTGCTCGCGCCGGGCCACCCGCAGGAGCTCAGGGTTCACCATCGGCCGGGCCGCCCCGCCGCCCCGCGGCGGGCCGGAGAACAGGTCATACATCCGGCGGCCGACCAGCACGTGCTGCCACAGCGGCACCGGCCTGGCCTCATCGACGATGACCTGCGTACCGCCCCGCACCCGGGCCAGCCAGTCGCCGAACTCCTCGGCGTTGCTGACCGTCGCCGACAGGGCCACCACCCGGACTGACTCGGGCAGCTGGATGATGACTTCTTCCCACACCGCCCCGCGAAACCGGTCAGCAAGGTAATGCACCTCGTCCAGCACCACGTAGCCGAGCCCGTCCAGGGTCAGCGATCCCGCGTACAGCATGTTCCGCAGGACCTCAGTCGTCATGACGACGATCGGCGCCTCGCCGTTGATGCTGTTGTCCCCGGTCAGCAGGCCGACCGTGGCCGGGGAGTACCGGCGGACCAGGTCCGCGTACTTCTGGTTGGACAGAGCCTTGATCGGCGTCGTGTAGAAGCACTTGCGGCCCTGCGCCAGCGCCAGGTGCACGGCGAACTCGCCGGCGACGGTCTTGCCCGAGCCGGTCGGCGCGGCCAGCAGCACGCCGTGGCCGCTGTCCAGCGCCCGGCAGGCAGCCAGCTGGAAGTCGTCGAACTCGAAGTCGTAGAGCCGCTGGAAGTCCGCGATGCGCGGCCCCTCGGCCTCAGTGCGCCGCCGGGAGGCCGCGTAGCGCTGCGCTGGACTGGCCGGCGTCGTCATGCCCTCCAGCGTAGGCGTCCAAGGTCATCGCAGCGCACAGCTGGCCAGCCAGCAGTACTCCAGCTCGGTCCAGCTCAGGTCACGGGCCCGGCGGCCCCTGGGCTGCGCCGACGTCGGCGCCGTCGGCAGGAGCGTCGAGGCCGTACTGGGCGACCTCTTCGGGAGTGAGGCCGGGGTACTGGGGGCCGCGGCGGGCCTTGCGGCGGTCATGGGCCCAGGCGAAGACCTCGGCGAACTCGACCAGGATCACGCACGGGACGGCGAGCAGCAGCATGCTGATCGGGTCCGGGCTGGGGGTGAACACGGCCGCGAACGCGAACACCAGGAAGATGATCATCCGGCGCCACTTGCGGAACCGCTCGTGCGGCAGTACCCCGGCCAGGTTCAGCAGCACGAACAGCAGCGGCAGCTCGAACGCGATCCCGAAGATCGTCAGCATCATCAGCGCGTAGCCGAGATAGGTATTAATCGTGATGATCGGCACCACGTTCGCCGGCACCAGGTAGATCAGGAACCGCAGCCCCTTGGTCATCGCGAAGTAGGCGATCGTGCCGCCGATCACGAACAGCGGCACCGCCGATCCGCCGAAGAAATACGCCCACCGGCGCTCCCGCGCATACAGCCCGGGCGCGATGAACGCCCACAGCTGATACAGCCAGACCGGCGAGGAGATGATGATCCCGGTGATGATCGAGATCTTCATCCGCAGGAACAGCGAGTCGAACAGCCCCGTCACATACAGCGTGCAGCTGTGTCCCGGGTGCAGCGGCGTCCTGATGTCCAGCCGGCAGTACGGCGCCTTGATGAAGTTCCACACGTGCGGGTACAGGAACCAGCCGATGATCACCGCGATCGCCAGCACCACGGCGATCTTGATCATCCGGTTGCGCAGCTCCCGGATGTGTTCCATCAGCGGCATCCGGCCCTCGGGGTTGGCCGCCCGCTGGGTGCGCAGACCCAGCCCGCGCCTGCCCGCAGGCTCGCTCAGACCCTCCGGCGCCGCCATCTCAGCAGGCGGGCCTAGAACGGCTGCTGATCGCGCTGCGTCTCCGGCACCGGGGCGCCGCTCGCGGCCGTGCTGGCCGCGTTCTGCCGCTGCAGCTCAGAAAGCTGCCGCTGCAGGTCAGCCAGCTGCTGCTGGGTCGAGGCATGCTCCATCTGCGCCGCGATCTGCTGCTGCGTCAGCGCCTGCTGCGGCTGGGCGGTCAGCTGCTGGGGCGGCGGATACGCCGATCCCGGCGTCGCGCTGGCCGCCGGGTCCGCCGGGTCATCATGCAGCCCCGCCACCGACCGCTTGAAGATGTGCATCGACTCGCCCAGCGACTTGGCCGCACCCGGCAGCCGCCGCGAGCCGAACAGCACCAGCAGTACCACCACCAGCAAGATGATGTGCCACGGAGCTAGCGCATCGCCCATCTCAGTCCCCATTCAGCCGAGGCGCAGGAACGCCCTGGTACCTGGCCATGAGTCTACACACGGCGCCCATGCAACCAGGAGAACCTGGAGAGCCGGCGTCCCGGCGGTGGCCGGCGCCCGGCTTAGGGGTAATGCGCCAGGGCTGCGGCCGCGTCCGCGACGGCCAGGTCAGCCAGCTCAGGCGGAGAGACGATCCGCCCGTCCTCGCCCAGCCGCAGCGCCAGCCGCCGCACCCACCGGGTGTCCGGCGTCCGCAGGCTGACCCGCAGCATCCCGTCCTCGAGCTCCTCGACCTGCTCGCACGGGTAGTACTCGGCCACCCAGCGGCCCGCCGACGCCAGTTCCAGGACAATCTCGACATCTTGCGGTGATGGCCGGAACAGCCCCTTGTCCACGTCCCGCGGCTCGGCGTCCGGCGGGATCTCGGCGGCCAGGTCCAGCACCTGCAGGGCCAGCACCCGGTCCAGCCGGAACAGCCGCAGTGCGTTAGCGCGCCGGCACCAGGCCTCCAGGTAGGTGCGCCCCTCCACCACCAGGAGCCGCATCGGGTCCACATCCCGCTCGGTCGCCTCGTCCCGGCCGGGCACGTAATAGGACAGGTGCAGTCTCCGGCCCGCGGCCAGGGCGCCGGCGATCTCCGCCGCCACCGTGCCCGCGGCGCTGTCGTCCATCTGCACGGCGACCTGCGAGCTGGGCGCGGCCGCCGTGCCGGCCGCCGCCTCCAGCTTGGCTATCGTCCGGCTCAGCGCCGAGCGCTCCTGGAGCCCGGGCATCTCGGCGAGCATCCGGAGCGCCACCAGCAGCGCGCTCGCCTCGTCGACCGCCAGCCGCAGCGGCCGGTCCATCGACTCGGCCTCGCTGACCACGATCTCGCCGCCCTCATAGGACAGGTCAATGGGGCAGTACGGATCGGGCGAGCGGAGCTCCACGCACCAGAGCATGTTCAGGTCGTCCACCAGCTGCCGCTCGCTCACGCCGAATGCGGCCGCGGTCTCGGCCAGGCCCACGACCTTGCGGCTGACCACGTAGGGCAGCAGCGCCAGGAGTCGCTGCAGCCGGTCAGTCGCCGTGGGCGCCCGGACCGCGGTCGCGGCGGGCACCGCGGGAACAGCGGCACCGGCCGCCGGCCGGGCGGCCGGGCGGGCCAGCCCTGAGCCAGGGCCGGGCGGCCCGGCTTCGGGGCGCGGAGCCGCGCTGGTCATGCGAGCACTCCCTTCAGCCGGCGGATCACGGCATCACGCAGGTCGGGTGGCTCGATCACCACCACGTCAGCACCGAACGAGGCGACCTGCTCGCTGAACCAGCCGCTGTCAGAGAAGCGCACCTGCAGGCGGTCCCAGCCGGGCTCCACGTCCGGCTCCGCGCTGACCGCATGGCGGCGCAGTCCATGGCCGGCGCCCCGGCGCACCTGCAGCAGGCCGGCCTGCTGGACGGGCGCCTCCGCATCCCAGTCGCGCACCGCCTCCCGCACGTCGGCACCGGGCGGAACGGTCACCGTGCCCGGCCTTCCGGTGAAGGTGACCGGGCCGTCGATCCGGCTCAGCCGGAAGACGCGTTCCTGCTGCCGGTCAGTGTCCTGGCCCATCACGTACCAGCGCCCGTGCCGGTTCACCACGCCCCACGGCTCGAGATGGCGGACCTGCGCGGCGCTGCGCCCGGCAGCGCGGTAGCCGAAGGTCACCGGGCGGCGATCTCGCACCGCCTCCCAGAGCGGGCCGAACGCCGCCTCGCCGGTCTGCAGCCGCGGCTCGATACCCGGCTGGCTCGTCTCCTCAGCGTCAATGCCCGCGGCCCGCAGCTTGAGCAGGGCGCCCTCCGCCGCGCTGGCCAGCTCGGCCCGGCGCCAGACCCGGGCGGCCAGCCCGAGCACGGCGGCCTCGTCCGGCTCCAGCCTGATGTCGGGCAGGACATAGGCCTGCCGCGATATCCGGTAGCCCGCTTCCTCGTCCAGGGCAGAGTTGGTCCCCGTTTCGAGGGGAATGCCAAGCTCGCGCAGCTCGTCCTTGTCCCGCTCGAACATGCGCTTGAAGGCGTCGAACGAGTCCGGGTAGCCGGGCACCGCCTCGCGGATCTGGGTCGCGGTGAGGTAGCGGCCCGCCGAGAGCAGGCAGACCACGAGGCTCAGCAGCCGCTCGGTCTTCCGCCTGGACAACTGCGCCTCCTTTACGCCCGCTCAACCCGTCCCGGCCCGCCCAAACCCTCCCCGGCCCCCCAAACCCGCCCCCGCCCCCCCACCCCCCCCCCGC
>Ga0187858_10000393_pt1 | contig 55667 bp, 49 predicted proteins | sample June2016WEW_8_15_FD_133015 | JGI IMG/M metagenome (GOLD analysis project Ga0187858, IMG submission 133015) | Peatland microbial communities from SPRUCE experiment site at the Marcell Experimental Forest, Minnesota, USA - June2016WEW_8_150 | ecosystem: Environmental > Terrestrial > Soil >...
AAGTTCATCATCATTCTTGGACCAGGTTGTCAAACGGGTGCAAAACTCCAATTAGAAGACGGCCTCTCCCTCCCGAAACAATGTTTCTTCTATCATAGGAAAAGAGGCATATTTAAGACAGTTGTCAAAGAGTTTCATCGGCTTACTGTAATTCCTGTTAATACAGGGCAAATACAGGGGCTGATAGTACAACATACTGATTTAATTGGTAATTTTGGATTAGATTCTCCGCAATAACAGGAGATAACAGGAGCGGGAACAGGAAGCAGGAAAACCAAATTTCACCGCAGAGGCGCAGAGGGCGCAGAGAAGAGGGAAGCGGGAAGGGTGAAGACACAGGACTGAGGACTGAGGTGTGAGGAGCGCAAGGTGAATGATGAACGATGAATGATGAATGATGAAACCAATTTCGACTCCCCGATTCCTTCGACATCTGCGATTAGCCGGTAATATCGTACCATGAAGGGATCTAAGCCTGCAAAACGAGGACGAGAAGCGGCATCCAGAAGCGGCAACCAGAAGCGGCAACGAGAAGCGGCAAAAAGACGGTAGCGAGGAGCAGGGGGCAGGGAGCGTGAAGCGTGAAGCGTGAAGCAAGAAGCGGGAAGCAGGGAGTGAAGAACAGGGGCTGAAGAGGTTTAGTGTGCTTAACCAACTGAAAAGACTCTGGATTACGAAATAATTTTTCTTTTTTACTCTGCGGCTATGCGGTGAGATGTTCTATTTCTTCCTGGTGAAGGCCCTTGAAATGTACAACTCCTACTTCGATTGCTCCTGCTCCCCCTTCGAAAATACCCTTGACCAACAGTTCCTCTTCTTGAGCGAAAGCCATGAAGAGGTAATCGCGGCGCTGCTCTATTTCGTCAAGGAAAAGAAGAGCTTTGCACTCGCTTGCGGGGACGTTGAGACAAGCGCACCCCGCAAGTGCCCACCAGACGCAGAGGACGCTGAGAAGAGTGATGGCCGACAGGGGATAGGAAGACGTGGTAACGCGGCGAAGGTCTTATCTCCGCGTTCCCCCCTCCGCGCCTGCGGTGAACAGGGGTGGTCGAACAGTCAAATAATCAACGCACAAGCGTCAGTTCCATGGCCGAGGCGGCCGTATCCAGTTCATCCTGGCCGCGCTTTGCGTAGATCATGAGAGCTAAAACGAACATGCCGAGCGATCCCCCCAGCATCAGTCCAACTACTAAACCGGCCCAAAACATGGCAACCTCCTTTTTGATAACCGCTCACCGCAGAGTCGCTGAGAAAATTCCGGAATTTAGGGATTCAATTCCTCAATTCCCCCGCGTGAACGCTTACCAGTTTTTCGGATGCAAATATCTGGCCAAATTGATTGTTTGGACCACTGAGGCTAAATCGGAATGACAGTCCACCGCAGAGACGCAGAGGGCGCAGAGAAAACCGTAACTTATCAAGATCAAAAAGACCCGTAGGATGGGTAGAGCGAAGCGCAACCCATCAGGTTATTTCACCGCAGCGGCGGGATCTTCGTGCTCTTCGTGGTGAGACTGGTTTTTTTTCTTTACTCTGCGTCTCTGCGGTGAGATGTTTTTTTCCATCCTGGTGAAGGCTTTTGAAATGTACAACGCACACTTCGGTTTTTCCTGCTCCCCCTTCGAAAACACCCTTGACCAGCAGTTCCTCTTCTTGAGCGAAAGTCATGAAGAGGTAATCGCGGCACTGCTCTATTTCATCAAGGAAAAGAAGAGCTTTGCACTCGTTTGCGGGGATGTTGGGACGGGGAAGACGACGATCGTCCATCATCTTCGACCATCGGCTTCGGGTGGCAGGGTCCGGCTTCGACAGATGTTTTGAATCAGCTTGCAAGAAACAGATCTATAAAATGACCGGCGGGGTCCCGCGCAGCATAAATCGATTGTGTGATACGGCCCTCCTCATATTCATGGCCGAAAAGGGTCATAAGGTAACCGGGAAGGTGCTTAAAAAGGCGAATGACGCCCTGCAAAGCGACGTTATCCTGGCGCCGAAAGAAAGTAAGCCCGGAATATTTTCCGGCGTGATTCCCCGGGAAAGGAATAAGGGTTAAAGGTGCGAATGTGAGTCTAATAATTCATATATGGATAAAATTACAACTTAAAACAGGCATATTGGCTATTGTTTGTTACCAATGCCTACCCCCCCTTTTACCCCTTGACTCTCTTATAAATAATACTATTGTATTAACCATGATTGCTTCCCGAGCATCAGGCGCGTGTTTGAACGAAAACCGTTGTTTTTTATTTCATTTTCCGGTGGGTTGTCGATGGATGATCAGGGTCTATCTGGAAAAAAACACTGGATGATGCAATAGCAATTTCCGAGGGAAGGATTCCCGAATTCTTAAAACGTCATTTTGCGGTGCGTTGAGGGTGATTGTTGGGTTCCTCATGGCGAAAAAAGCCCTCATCCCGTGATTTTTAGGCAGCTTTGGGGTGTCATTTTGGTGTTTCCAGGGCCCCGTTTCCCGAAATTAAGAATCTGGGAATGCTCCCGTTTCCGATTAGAGTTAGAGCATTCCCACGGCTGCTCGATGTAATCGAGTTGGCGGAGCTGTATGCTGTACTGACTGCTGATGGAGTTCAAAAAAGAATCCACTCTGAGGGCGCCTCGTTATGCCGCAAAAAATAAGAAGTACATGTGCTTTCGTTGCGGTATTTGCTTTCATCTTTCTCTTTCCTTCGCACTGTCGCGCGTGGCAGGGGAAAGTAGTCGGCATAATGGATGCTGACCTTTTTCTCATTTCTCATGAAAGTCAAACAGATAAAGTTAAGTTGTACGGGATTGAATGTCCCAGGAAAGGCCAGCCCTATTGGCAACAGTCACGCGCGCTCGCATCACATTTGGTACTGCAAAAGATTGTGGAAGTAACCCCTTTATACAGGGGGCATAATGGATTAGAAAACGCCATGGTCAGGATTGATGGTGTGAAAGATTACCTGAATCTCCAGCTTATTTCTTACGGGCTTGCATGGGTTAAGCCAGATGAGTGCAGCGCTAATATATGTGCTGAATGGAGGGCGCTGGAAAATCTTGCGCACTCAAAATCAATTGGACTTTGGATGGACCCCAATCCGATTCCTCCCTGGCTGTGGGAAAAAGAAAAGAGACAGAAAATTCAAGAGCGGCGCCAATACCAGGAAAATACCTCTGGAATAACCTCTCTTTCTGCCGAACCTTTTTTGATCGCAATTAAAACAGGCATGTTTGATAAATTTTACTGTTTTGTTTTTCTGATTGCAGGCAGTATATACACGAAGCCGCAAACAAATGCGCAATTTGAAACGGCGTAACTGTCATTAGACCCAATGTGAGTTGTTCAGCAGAGATGACCGTTTCGCAATAACCTATGAAACCATGTACATATGTCAGAGGGCAGAAAAGATGGAACCTACTGTGGCCAGAATGTTGATGAAATACAAACCTCCCCTTGAACAAATCTTAGAGCTGGATCCTGCGTCATTCCTTGGAGAAAACCATTTCCACCAGGCACTGGCGCTTGAAAGAAAGCGGGCAGCGCGCTCCGGGAATACATCCTTGCTGGTTAAGGTTGAAATTCGCGATCTTTTGGGAACTGAAAAGGAGCCAAGCGCGGGCCGGATCGATTCTCTTCTTGAATTGATCACCCGTGAAACGGATATTAGAGGCTGGTACAAACATGGTTCCATTATCGGAGTGATTTTTACCGAACTGGGTGACGCAGAGTTGGTTGAAGCAGAGGGCAAGATTCTGGAAAAAGTTCGGAAAGGATTTAAAGAAATTCACGATGACCAACAGTTAGTGACTACCGGAATAAGTACTGAATATCTGTCCTCTACAATTTCGTGGCCAAGAAATGGAAATGGGCACTTGAGAATAGAGCCCGTTGTGGAGGAATCACCTGATTTTTCGGATATTAATAGATTTGAATTGATAAAGGTTTTCATCAGGCAAACATGCTTCTTATTTTCTGTTGATCTCCTCTTTATATCAATAGCTCATTTTCTGGCCGTATGGGCAATTCTAGGAATGAACACGGGTTATCTCATCGCTTATTTACCCGCTTTTACTTTTTCATTTCTGCTATTTATTCTGGCACTCTATATTTTTGATCTGTATAATGTAGGAGGGAGGTTTGATCCACTACAAATCGCATATCGCTTGTTAGCATCCTCATTTTCCGTTTTTGCCTTTTGCACAATTCTTTTCTTTTTTATTCCTCAATGGCAATACAACCGCAGTGTTATCGCTCTGCAAATGATGCTGGTGCCTACATTCGTGCTCTTATGGAGAACTGTGTATTTCAACTTATTGCGAGTTTCTAGAGTAAAATCATCCACGTTAGTAATCGGATCTGGTGAAACAGGCCAAATAGCCCGGCAAGTACTGAATTTGCCAGTTTCTCCATTCGAATTCAAAGGATTCGTTTGTGATGAACTTACCCGGGAAGCAAAAGCGGACTATGAACCTGAGATCTTGGGCACCACAAGAGAATTGACTAAAATTATCGCTAAACTGGGTATTAAGACTATCGTGTTTGCAATGCCGAGGTCTCGCTCAACCCACAACATAACACGCAGAATACTCGAAGCCCGTCTCATGGGCTTAGAGATAATGGATATACCGATGCTTTATCAGCGACTTACGACCACGCTGCCCGTTGAATATATGGAGGACCAGTGGATGTTATTCTCAGATGGATTTACTTTGCTCTCCAGCGGATACGTTCAAAGAATAAAACAAATTCTTGATCTCATTTTTTCGGGATTAATGCTTTTCTGTCTATCTCCTTTAATGGCGATTACCGCCATTGCCATTCGCCTTGACTCTCCAGGCCCTATCTTTTATACGCAACAAAGAGTTGGGAAAAGACTGAAAATCTTTTCCGTTTATAAATTCAGGTCCATGACTTATAATGCCGAAGAGCAAGGAGCGAAATGGGCTCAAAAGAAAGACCCGAGAGTGACGAGAGTAGGGCGCTTTATTCGTTTGTGCCGCATTGATGAGATCCCTCAATTATGGAATGTATTTAAGGGAGAGATGAGTCTGGTCGGCCCACGGCCGGAACGCCCCGAATTTGTGGATGTATTGGATTCTCAAATTCCTTATTATAGTGTCCGACATACTGTGGCCCCTGGAATCACCGGATGGGCTCAAATCAATTATCCTTATGGCGCTTCGATAGATGATGCTTTGAAGAAACTGGAATATGATCTTTATTATATAAAAAATATGTCCATATTATTGGATTTCAAGATTTTACTAAAGACCGTCGGCGTGGTGCTCCTAGGTCAGGGAGCGCGGTAACCAATTGCCGGAAAGCTGTGTTCAATGGATTCATGATTTTGAGAAGCCAAGGGAATTGCCAAAATTGACAGACACAGCCGATTCCTCAAGATATTTCTTGCTTATAATCGACGTCGAAGACTGGTTTCAGGTCGAGAATTTTAAAACTCGTATTCCCTTATCTTCCTGGTCATCATGTGAGTCAAGAGTCGAGAAGAATACACACTTGTTTTTGGATTTTCTGGACATGGCCGAAACTGAGGCAGGTAATGGCACAAGGCCGGGCGGACCGCTGAGAGCTACTTTCTTCGTGCTCGGCTGGGTGGCCGAAAGGATTCCCGGACTGCTCCGGGAGATTCAGGCGAGAGGCCATGAGGTGGCATCCCACGGCTACCATCATAAGATGTGCAGTCGATGCTCAACGGGAGAATTGAAAAAAGACTTTTCGGAAAGCAAGAAAATCCTTGAAGATATTCTGGGGTGTGCTGTCCAGGGATACCGCGCGCCCAGTTTTTCGATAAACGAGGAAGCGCTTGGAATACTTGAGGAATGTGGATACTCATACGATTCGAGCTTCAATGCTTTCGCCGGCAACAACCGATATGGAAAGATCCAAGTATCCCCGAATGGAACAAGCATTGTGTGTAAAACAAGGCGGAACATATACGAGCTTCCCATAAGCAATTTTCAAATAGGCAGATTCATCGTGCCGGCGGGTGGCGGAGCCTATTTCAGGCTCATACCCGCGCGGGTTTTTGAAAAGATCGTCCAGTCGGTTCTCAGGCGCCAGAATGCCTTCCTTTTTTACGTCCATCCGTGGGAAGCCGATCCTGACCAGCCGAAAGTAAAAGGGGTTCCTGCCTTTTTGCGGTTTCGGCACTATACCAATCTGGCAAGAACCCTGCCTCGGCTCAGATTTCTTGTGAGCCGGATGAGGGATTTTTCATTTGTCTCGTGCAATGAGTACCTTCGAAAGATGACGGTCCAATGAGTCGGTCCTGACATTAAAGTCTTGCCGGTTCGGAGCTCCATATCAAAAAGGGAGCTCACTGTGAATTATAGAAAGGCCGGCCCATTTCCGGGGATTTTGTCCTTCACGGGTCTTCAGGCAGAGAAATCCCCGGTGAGAGCAAACGTGATGAATTCAGTTTTAATATTACTTGTTAAGCGGATGAGTTCAGCGCTATAATCAGGACGGCAGCAGGTTCTCAAACAAGAACATTTCGCAGGTCTGGGCGCCCATGTATCTCGATTTTTATAGATTTAAAAAGAACCCATTCCATATAACTCCGGACCCGGAGTTCCTGTTTCTCAGCTCAAGCCATAAGGAAGCTTCAGCAGCTTTGATTTATGGCATCGAGGAGAGGAAAGGATTTATAGCCATTACCGGTGAAATCGGCGTAGGGAAAACTACCATACTGCGCTCGTACCTCGAGAGCGCAGACCCTGCAAAACTAAAGGTGGTCTATATTTTTAACGCCATCCTCTCGTTTGAGAGCCTTCTCAAGCAAATTTTCAACGACCTTGGGCTTGTTGCCGCTGAAGGGGCGGGGGTACCCGAGCTTGTGAACCACCTGCATCGGTTTCTCATTGAAGAATACAAAAATGAGAGAAATGTAGTGCTCATAATCGACGAAGCGCAGAATATGCCCGTTGAGACCCTCGAAAATCTGCGGATGCTTTCCAACCTTGAAACCTCTAAAGACAAGCTTGTCCAGATAGTAATGGTAGGGCAGCCGGAATTCGAACGAAGGCTGGAATTAGAGGAACTTAGACAACTGAAACAGCGGGTTGCAATTAGTTGCCGGATCAAGCCTTTGACCCGGGAAGAAAGTCTTGCATATATACTGCACCGCCTCATGACGGCTTCTTTGTTTCATAACCAGGTCTTCACGAAAGGCGCCCTCAAAAGAATCACTAAAAAGGCGCGCGGGTTCCCCCGTCTAATCAACATATTTTGTGATAATGCCCTGATCACAGGATTTGGCTATCAGCGTAATCCTGTAGGTGAAAAAATCATAAAAGAGGTGATATCCGACTTCAGGGGTCGAACGCCTCGCAAGCTTTTCAGAGTATTGCCGGCCGCTGCTGTTTCCGTTGGCTTTATTTTGCTTGGTGTTTTCCTTACCACGTCTATTGAGAACCGGTTTAGCAAGGAAGCCCCGCAGGTCCCCGGCAAGGCGGAGGTAAAACTGGACCTGCCTGCTCCCCCCCCGGCGGTTGTTTCAGTTACACAACAGGTCCCGGTTGTTGACGAAACCTCCAAAGTGCAGCAGCAGGTTCCAGTTGTTGACAAAATCTCCAAAGTGCAGCAGCAGGTTCCAGTTGTTGACAAAATCTCCAAGGTGCAGCAGCAGGTTCCGGTTGTTGACGAATCCTCCAAGGTGCAGCAGCAGGTTCCGGTTGTTGACGAATCCTCCAAGGTGCAGCAGCAGGTTCCAGTTGTTGACGAAACCTCCAAGGTGCAGCAGCAGGTTCCAGTTGTTGACGAAACCTCCAAGGTGCAGCAGCAGGCTTCCGAATCCGGGCCCCCTAAAGAAATAGAACCGATACCTGAAAGTCAGGGAAATCCCCTCCCCGAAAAACAACTTATTGGAGAGGAACCTGCCGAAAAAATTGCAGACGTCCCGGAACAGGGACCGCTTTTAACCACGGCCCCCTCTAACCTGCCGAAAGAAAAAGGCGCTTCAGCAAGAACCGTGATCAAAGGGGAATATGTTTCACGGCTCCTGGTGGAAACCTACGGCCACTATGATCCGGATTTGATGAAATTATTCAAAGACGCCAACCCGCAGGTCAAAGACGTGAACAAAATATTTGTTGGCGATCGACTCAAGCTGCCTCCGTTGGCTTCGCCAAAATCTCCCTCCAGGTAATATCTGGAATTCGAACCCTTTGTCCATTTTTGCCCGAAAATAAGCTGGGTGTTCCCGGATCGGCCAAATTGCCGCTTCTCTCCCATGCTTTTTTGGGACGCTGCTTTTCCCTTATTATTTGAACTCATGCCCACACTCCAAGCATCTCTTTTCATAAATCCTGACTGTCGGGACTCCGAGTATTTTTTTTCCAGCCATGCGACGATGGTGGGAGGTCAGAAAATGGTTCGGCTTTCGTTTCCCTTTAGGAAGACAATTGCCCGGTCAAGAGATGGCTTTGAACTGTGGAGGCCACAAAATGACGGGTTATCACTCGGGCCCTGACCTGTTGGATTGGCCTGAACATGCTAGTGTCCTGAGTCAAAGATCCACTACATAAGTCCCTAGTACTTAGGCCGTCATTCCGGCGAAGGCCGGAATCCAGTATTTTTAATAAAATCCAACCACTTCTGGACCCCGGCTTTCGCCGGGGTGACGTAGGTGTTTGCTCAATTCCGAAGCTTGAATTAGGTTATGAATTTTAGACTCAGGACACTGGTGATTACACGGTTCTCGGCTCTCGGGCTTCATGACTAAAAGCGGGCCGCCAGGAAAAGCATTCGACTAACAATGGCGCCTTCCTCAATTCTTACCTGTCTTGGCGGGGGAAAAAATGTTTGACGAAAAAAGAAAATTCACAAGGTTCAAGGGTAAAGAAGGGGCATTCGCTGCTTTTATAAGACCCAATGACCTTATGAACGTGGGGCAAATCCAGGATATCAGCATAGGCGGGCTGTGCGTCCAGTATGTGTCTACAAACGAGGATAATAAAGGGCGCTCCGGAATAAAAATATTCGGTAGCAACGAGTTTTTCATTCACCTGAACAAGGTTCAATGCAGAATTGTATATGATCGGGAAGTCCCTGGAGGCTCCTGGGAACAGATCACCACGAGGCGCTGCGGAGTAGAGTTCGAAAACCTGTCTGTCAAGCACACGTCCATGCTCAAGGAGTTCATCGATCATTTTGCTTTCGATGAAACCAAATCAGCTAATTGCAAGGGCTGATCTCCTACCAATAACGGGTAATACAGCATTGAGGGAATACAGTGATTCGTGATTCCATCAGAATCTGCCGGTTACTTCCGAAATATCTGACACTGGTGTCCGCACTCCGCACACTTCTTCTCATTTCAGATTAGTGCTTGATCTTGCCATCTCCTACTAAAAGGCAAACTGGATGGAGGTCCCCCTTTTAGCTTCACGGTTGGGGATAGAGGAATCAGCTCACATCAGCCCTTTACTCGGTGATGACAGTTCTATGTCGTTAAAAAAGTTTAAGTATGCCCGCTTTTCAGCCGATTTCGGTTGTAATTAAGTTGGCGGAGCCATATCTTTTTTTTGTATTTTCGCCGGCCAAAAGAATTATACCATCGAAAAACATTGCAAAAAGGTGTGAAAGGTAGTATCCGGTGTCCTGAGGCGAAATACAGGGGTTTGATTTCAAAGCCGAAGCCGGGTAGTTTGCTTGTGCGAGGAAGAGACATCAATTCGTAAAGAGCCAAAAGACTTGAGTCGCACAAAATGGCAGCCAACCGCAAAACCTTCTTGAGAGCTGAGATTATGAAAAAAACAAAACAAATTCGGGGTTTCTGTTTGGTTTTGGTCTTTTTGGCTCTGTCGGCATGTGCTAAAACGCAAGTCGTTAACACCGTTCCTCTCGGGTCCCCCGGCACCATTGCTCCCCCCGTGCTGGATGAATACAAGATCAATGTCGGCGATAAGTTGTCCATAAAGCTGTTTTATAATCCTGAATTAAACCAGGACGTAACCGTTCGCCAAGATGGACGAATAACGCTTCAGCTCGTAAAGGAGGTCAAAGCCGCAGGCATGAGTCCCGCCAAGCTCTCCGAGATGCTGGCTGAGAACTATGCCAAATACCTTGCACAGTCGCCTGAGGTCAGCGTGATAGTCAACACTTCAGCCGCGCATATCTTCGTAGGCGGAGAAGTGGGCCTTACGGGAGGGAACACTGTGGTAGGGGGCGGTGCGGGAATTAGAGACCTGCTCGGACCGACTACAGTTTTGGGGGCGATCACGCTGGCAGGCGGGTTCGGTGATCGTGCCGATCGACACCAGGTGATTGTGGTGCGCAGAGATGAAAACAACAAACCTATCTATATGAAGCTGGATATACTGAATGCCATCAAGGGCATCGACCCGAGCCAGGACATTTACGTGCAGGCTTATGACATAATCCTGGTCCCGAAGACGGGGATCGTCGACGTCGATATCTGGGTAGACCAATACATAACGAAAACCGTCGGCGTCTTAGCCCCATTCGCATGGTACTCTACAATACATTAGCAGGCAGGGTAGCCGGCTTTTGCCGCTCCATCCGGCAACCTGCATAAACGGGTTAAGACTCTGGCCTCACAAAACAATTAAATTGGGGTACGGCAATGAATGAAAAGCTTCCTGTTAAACGGCCCGATAGTTCTTCTCCTTCAGCTCCGACCGGCAAAGCTTTTCCGATCGGCGAGATGGGACTGCGCGACTGGCTGAGCGCTATATTTAAACACAAATCAATGATTCTCGTGGCTTTTGTCCTGATCGTCTGTCTGAGCGGCGCTTCAATGTTTTTTTATCTGAAATTTGTGCGCAAACCTGTCTACCAGGCCAAGTCAGTCGTACTGGTCAACTTCGGATGGGAAAGCCAGAATATAGGCCTTTCACCAGGTCAGCGGCAACCAGCCATGGAGAGCGGGGAATTACTGGCTACCGAGATCCGAATCCTGCAGTCCAGGGACTTGAAGGAAAAAATAATAAATGAAATGAAACCCGAGGTGATTTTTCCGGACCTGGCGCAGAACATTCCGATGGGGTTGGCTCCTGCTGAACGCGCGCTGTATCGGTTCGAAAAAGATTTTTCGGTCAGAAGCGCCGGAGGAAACATTCTTGAAGTCGCTTTTAATGGAGCCGATCCCCCAACGACGGCAATGGTTGTGAATGACATGGTTGCTTCTTACATCGAGAAGCGCGGCGATACCTACAGAAACCCGAAAGCTTTGCAGTTCCTGAACCAAAAAACCGAGGAATACAGGCAAAAGCTATCAGAAGCGGAAAGTAAATTCAAAGCCTTCAAGGACCAATCAAACGTGATTTCGTTCGACGAGCAGCGCAGTCTTCTGCTCAATAAGCAGAGGCAACTCGCTGCCGATCGCCAGGATAATGAAATCCAGATCTCCCAACTCCAGGAAAAGACCTCTGAACTTGAAAGGCAATTACCCTTATTGCAAAAAACTACAGTAGTCCCCTCCGCCAGGGCGGAGATGGACCTGCGCCTCCTCGCGCTCGAGATTCAGGAAAAAGAGCTTCTGTCGAAATATCAGGAAGATAACCGTTTGGTAACCACCGTTCGCGAGCAGATTGCACTGACCAAGAACTATCTCAACGCGCGTGGCCCCCTGGTGTCTAACGACCCTATCTATGAGGACATGCAGAAGCAGATATTGCAAACCAAAGCCGAGACGAGTGCGCTCAAAGTGAGGCAAAAAGGGCTTGATGACCAGATAAAAACGGCGAGCGCGGAAATTAGCGCGTTCGAATCTCAAGAGTCCAAATATAAGCAGATGTATCGCGATGTTGCGGATAAGGAAGAAAGTTATAAGACTTATCTCGCCAAGTTGGAAGAAGCCCGCATACATGATGAGCTTGACAGGCAGAAAATGACCAGTGTAAGCGTGCTGGAACCCGCTTCAGTACCCATAATACCCAACAATCTTCCGCATCCGTTCATTTTTTATATTTTAATAGCATTGTTCCTAGGAATTGCAGGCAGCATAGGTCTTGCTTTTATCGTGGAAATCCTGAGCCCTGCCATGAGCACCCCGGCCCAGGCGGAAAGGCGGTTGGATTTGCCGGTGCTTGCTGTGGTTGCGTACAAGTGATTTTCGGATCAAGTGCTTTTTATTTTAATCAGCCTGTGGAGATCATGGGAAATTGTTACTGGCGGGATTTAAGAGCAGGTCATCGAAGGCTGTTACCACAAGGGGAATTCCATCACCCTCCATTAGAGGTGAAGTATGAGCAAAATTTATGAGGCGTTGCAACAGGCTCACCGGGAAAAGAAAACGAGCGGGAAAAGCGTCGAGGCTATCATCCCCCAAAACCTTCTCCTTAATGAAAAAGTGGATATGGGCGAAGAGATGCTCAGTCTCTTCAAGGTTATCGATACTCGGCTCCCGGACATGAAGAACCGTGTGGTCCAGTTTATCGGGTCCCGCCCTGGTGAGGGGACATCGACTATTGCACGGGAATTCGCCAGGATTGCAGCGGAGCGGATTGGCCAAAGGGTGCTGCTGGTGGATGCGGACCGGTACGAGGGGACCCAGTCAAAGTTCTATTCTGTCCAATCACAACGTAGCTGGGCCCAGGCTATCGAGGAACCCGCCGATCTGGGGCTCGCCATTCACAGGGTGCGTGAATCGAGCTTATTTATCTCCCCTGCGTCCAATACCGGCGCTCCCACCCCTGAGCTTTTCAATTCGCCTCGGTTCGAGGAATTCTGGGCCAGTATAAAGCTCAATTTCGATCTCGTCGTTATCGATTCTCCGGCGCTTGCAATCTCACCCGATGCTTTTGCCATAGCCTCAAAGGTGGATGGGGTAATCCTTGTTGTGGAGGCGGAAAAGAGCAAATGGCGTACAGCCAGGTATGTGAGGGAACAGATAGAGAGGGTGGGAGGGAACATGCTGGGGATCGTGTTTAACAAGAGACGCTATTATATCCCTCAATCTATTTACAAACACCTGTAGGCGAGCAAAAGAGAAGGCCCCATTTTTATTATTGCGAAATGAATCCGGGCGCTGAGTTCCCGATCCGGCATAAATTCTTCCCGAAAACCGAGGATAACCACCTTTTACCCCTTTTAATTCGAAGCCGCAAAATATTCTCGAGGCGCTCCTCGATGTGGACCAGCACGTTGACGGGCTGGGAATTTTTCGGCCGGATATCGCCACAAGGTTGATCCCGGGACACCGTGATTGCTTGTTATCGATTCACTCGTATGACAGACTTATATAATCCCTTGCTCGAAAAAAATGCGCCTGACATGATAAGAGCGGCGACCCTGCGAGCAGCCATGCAGAACGCACAGACATTAAACGTGGTACGTTTGAAGGCAAGCCAAATGTTAAGCGCATCATAAAGTGAAGTTACAATGGTGTAGAGGTTTCGCTTCGCAGGGCTTCGCCCTACTTCACTTTGTGAAGTGGGCTTGCCCGGCCTCCCGTAGCGGCATGTGAGCGCGTGGCGCGGAGGTCGACCGCTCATTCTCGACAGCCCGCCCGCCCACCCGCGAGACGGGGCGGGAGCGGGAGCCTCATTGGCGCTACTCCTTTTATGATAATTTGTATCAGATCGGTTTTGGGAATCATGAGCGTTAAAATCGATCGCAAACTCGTCCTTCAGACAACTTCAGACAGATTCGATAAATATTGTAATCGAGTTGGCGGAGCTGTGTCTCTGTACCACCTTTCCGCGTGGCGGCAGATCATAAACAGGACCTACGGCCACCAAACATACCTTCTGATTGCGATCGAAGATGGCCGGCAACATAAAATCGTCGAGTCCTCAAATTGGAACGAGCAGACCGAAGATAATACAGGAAGCGGTGAGACGAACTCAAGAAGGGTCGCGGGGATTTTACCGCTGATTCATTTAAAGAGTTTTGCATTTGCAAATGAGCTGATTTCCATGCCCTTTTTTGATTCAGGAGGGGTATTGGCAGATGATGCGGATGTGGAAAAGGCGCTTTTACGCGAGGCTGTAAGCCTTGCGCAAAGGCTGAAAGTAAAAAGCATCCAGCTTCGACAGACACTCCCGCTTCTTTCCTTGCCTGAATCTGGCCCCGAAACCCAGGATAGCACAGCGAACAGCTGGCTCCCGGCTCTCGACTGCACGGTTCAGAAGCGGCTGCATAAAGCGCGCATGCTTCTTGAGCTTCCCGAGTCTTCCGAAGCGCTCATGGGAAGTTTTAAATCCAAATTGCGAAGCCAGATCAGGAAACCGGAAAAAGAGGGACTGGCTGGAAAAGTCGGTGGATTGGAACTCCTGGATGACTTCTACAAGGTCTTCTCAATAAACATGAGAGACCTTGGATCGCCTGTCCACTCAAAACGCTTCATAAAAAGCGTGCTTGAGGCATTCCCGGAGGAATCCAGAATCTGTCTCGTATATAAGGAGCAGCAGCCCGTCGCCTGCAGCATAATCCTTGGCTTCAACGGCACAGTCTATAATCCGTGGGCCTCTTCTCTGAGGAAATACAGCAAACTGAGTCCCAACATGCTGCTCTACTGGACCATGCTTCAATATGCATGCGACGGTGGCTACAAGTATTTTGATTTTGGAAGATCTTCCATCGAAGAGAGCACCTATAAGTTTAAAGAGCAATGGGGGGCCAAGCCGCAGCTCCTTTACTGGTATTATATCTCTCTTAATTCGCTGCCTTTCAAAATTGATACTGAGAAATCGAAATTCGATTTAGCTATTCGTATTTGGCAGAAACTTCCAGTCCTTCTGACTCTAGTTTTAGGTCCACCTATCAGAAAAAACATAGGATTATAAATAAATCTATAGTAATGAGAATTTTATTCATCAGCCATCGCATACCATATCCACCCGACAAGGGTGATAAAATCAGGTCTTACAATATTCTTCGTTATTTATTGCAAGAGCACGATGTGTACCTTGCGTTCATGATCGATGATAAAAAGGACATCCAGTACTTAGAAGTGCTGTCTTCAATGGTCACAAAGTTGTGCTGGGATACAGTCCGGCCATTTTCAGGAAAACTCTTAAGCAGTGTAGCTTTTCTACGGTTCGAACCGATATCCGTTTTTTATTTCTACTCACGAAAAATTCAAAAGTGGGTCGATGACTTGTTGGGCGGCTCCGGAATCGATGCAGTCCTGTGCTCTTCGTCACCCACCGCCGAATACCTGTTTCGCTCGCATTACTACAAATCCAAACTCAGGCAGTTGCCTTGGATAATCGACCTCGTAGATGTGGATTCCTACAAATGGGAGCAATACGCAGAGCGCTCCAGGGGGGGTAGTCGGCTAATATACAATCTTGAGGCCAGGTATTTAAAAAAATATGAAGAGCGGATTGCGGGGGAATTCAACCGCGTTCTTTTGTCCACTGAAACTGAGGAAGCGCTTTTCTTGAAGCGTGTTTCAGCGGCTAATACAGTGGCAATTGTGAACGGGGTGGATCAGGAATATTTTTCAAATTCTTTCCAGTTTAAGATGGCAAATAACTGTCCAGTCCTGGCTTTTGTCGGAGCAATGGATTATTACCCAAATGTAGATGGTGTGCAGTGGTTCGTTCAAAACGTTTATTCCCGTATTCAGCAAGTCTACCCGAACATCACATTCTACATTGTCGGCAATCGCCCCTCCGCCGCCGTCAGGCGCCTGGCGCATACGTATCCCGGCGTTAAGGTAACGGGTTATGTGGAAGACATTCGCACCTACCTGGCCGGAGCCGATGTCTGTGTAGTTCCCATTCATATTGCCAGGGGTATTCAAAACAAGGTGATTGAAGCTATGGCTATGGGAAAAGCTTTGGTATGCACACCCCAGGCGTTGGAGGGTATCCATGCCGAACCCGGAAAAGAAGTCATAACAGCAAGTGATGCGGATGCGTTTGCAAGCGCTGTTATCCAACTGCTTGGCGACAAAAACCGCACCAGGGAACTGGGAACGCGGGCGCGGGCATTCATCGAAGGCCATTTTTCATGGAAGAATAATCTGGCGCCGCTGGATACCATTTTTCATCAGCCAGGCGAAGCAAGTTACTGAGATCGAGATGTCAGCACTCAGCCAAAAATTAATAAAGAGTTCGATTTGACAGAGGCGTCGATCCGGATCTTTGTCCAAGAGCATTCAGGGCTCAGAAGGGTAATTGAGCCGGTGCGAATCGGCGTTCCATTTCCCCTGGGATTTTTGAGGGATACCGGTCATATCGAACTGAAAAGCAACGGCGGGGCTGCCCTTCCGCTGCAGGGCCGCCCACTCGACTATTGGCCCGACGGATCCATAAAATGGGCATTGCTGGACTTTTTTGCCGCTGTCGAGCCGAACTCCCAGGAGGTCTTCACACTTGTCAACGATCGGGATCAAACTTCCCCAATGCCCGAGTTCTCAGCCGCGATATCCATTTCCGAGACAGTACAGGCCTTCATCGTTGATACAGGAGCTGCTGTCTTTAGTCTGGCTCGAAAAAGACTGGGGCCCCTGGATTCGGTTTCAGTCGATGGTGCGGAAATCCTCGCCGGCTCCGGATCAGAAATAAATCTGACAGATTATAAGAAACGCCAACTGACTGCTGAGGTTGACTCGTTTGTCATCGAAGAAACCGGTCTTTTACGGTGCACCTTCAAACTGGACGGGAAATTCGTTCAGGCCCGAAATAAAGATTTTTGTAAATTTCGAACCCGGCTCACTTTCTTTGCCGGACTGTCGGTTGCAGCATTGGAATTTGAAATTCGCAATCCCCGGGCAGCCCTTCACCCCGGCGGACTATGGGACCTGGGGGACCCCGGCTCGATATTTTTGAGGGATTTGTCACTTGCGCTCGAGCCGGCGCGCACTTCTCAGAGTATTGAATGGGTTGCGGAAACGAACGGCAATGTCAATACCTGTCTTGATTCCGATTGGCTGCTGTACCAGGATTCGAGCGGCGGGGAGAACTGGAACTGCAAAAACCACATGGACCGAAGCGGTCGAATTGCAGTCTCGTTCCCGGGCTATAAAGTCTCTCAGATGGGGTCGGGCTTGGAAAAAGTGGTCGCAGAGGGCAATCGTGCGACCCCCTATGTAAAGATGAAGACCTCTTCCGGCTGGATGGCCGCCACGGTACTGAATTTCTGGCAGAACTTCCCGAAGGCCCTGCGCGCAAAAAGCGGCACATTGAGTATCGCAATATTCCCTGCTGAAAATGTTTTCGGGTTCGAACTGCAGGCGGGCGAAAAAAAGCGCCACACACTGCTCCTGGATTTCGGACGGGGAGAACATAGCACGCTCATTCCCCACTTTCAGAATCCGCTGCACGTCTTTATAGACCCTGAATGGGTTGAAAAATCAGGGGCAATTTCATACTTTGCGCCCCAAAAGGATGATCCAAACGCGGAATACCTTTCATACATTGCAAATGTCGTCGATGGCCCCAAGTCCTTTTTCAACAAAAGGGAAGTGATCGATGAGTACGGCTGGAGAAATTTCGGAGACATCTATGCCGATCATGAAGCCGTAAATCACCAGGGCCCTGGAAAGTTCATCTCACATTATAACAACCAGTACGACTTCATCTACGGCGCAGCCGTTCATTTTCTCAGAAGCGGAGACAGACGCTGGTTCGAATTGATGCGCGATGCCGCCAGGCACACCATCGACATCGATATCTATCACACTGACGAAGACAAAGCGGCATACAATCACGGTCTTTTCTGGCACACGGACCATTACCGGGACGCAGGCGGCTGTACGCATCGTTCCTATACGCGAAAAACACTGGAAGAGATCCCATCATCAAATTACGGCGGCGGGCCATGTAACGAACACAACTATGCCTCGGGGTTGCTCCACTATTTTTACTTAACGGGCGATCCCGAGGCCCGTGATGCGGTGCTCGAACTGGCTCAATGGGTCATCTCGATGGATGATGGCTCACAAACCCTGCTTGGCCTGATCGATGACGGTCCCACAGGTCTTGCCAGTTCAACGGCAGGCTCGAATTACCACGGGCCGGGAAGAGGAGCTGGAAATTCGATAAACACCCTGATGGATGCCTACCGGCTGACAGGTTCTCGTAAGTACTTCAACAAAGCCGAGGAGTTGCTGCAGCGCTGCATTCACCCAGAGGACGACATTCCCGGCCGCCGGTTGGACGATCCCGAGTATCGCTGGTCCTACCTGGTTTTTTTGCAGGTACTGGGAAAGTACCTGGATACCAAAGCCGATCTTGGCGAGACGGACTATTGCTTCCATTATGCCAGAGAGAGCCTCCTGCACTACGCCGACTGGATGATGGAAAACGAGGTGCCTTACAAAGACGTGCTGCATAAGGTCGATATTCCCACCGAGACCTGGCCGGCTCAGGATATTCGGAAATGTCATGTCCTGCATATTGCGGGCAAGTATGGTATGCCATCCAGTCGAGGGAAGTATTCCGACCGGGCTCAATTTTTCTTTGATCGCTGCTTAAATGACCTTATGGGTTTTGATACCGCCTTGCTGACCAGACCGTTGGTGATCCTGTCCGTCTGCGGGTTCGTTCATTCCTATTTTCAGCAACAAGTATGCGGCGCAGAATTTCCCGGCCATGGCTATGACTTTGGCAGCCCATCGAGCTTCCTGCCGCAGAGAGCGCGCCTCGTGCCCGAACTTATAAGGAAGGCCCGAGTTGTCGGCAGGCTGTCCTCCATAATCCTTGCGGCCAAACTCCACGGGATACGAACCAGAATTGAAACAGCACTCAAGGGAAACTGAATCCCAGCGGATGCGGCGCACCTGCCCAGGACTCCTGTATGTGGTCAACAGTTTGAACCCCGGCGGCGCCGAACGGCTGGTCGAGCAAATGAGTCAAGCATTCGCCAGTGAGTTCGATGTATCCGCCGTTTGTCTTGACGAGCCAGGTTTATGGGCTTCCGAGCTGCGCCAACGGGGTGTCCCCGTTCATTGTATGTATAGGCAGCCGGGGTTGGATATCGGCATCGCTTTAAAGCTGGCCAAGTACTGCCGACGGCATCAAATAAATATTATCCATGCCCATCAATGCACACCATGGTTCTACGCTGCCCTGTCCCGGCTGGTTTACAGCCCACCCCGCTTGCTCTTCGAGGAGCATGGCCGATTTTTCCCCGAGGTGGTGAACCGGAAACGTGCGCTTTTCAACAAGACTGCCATAAGACCGCTGACACATCGGTTCGTCGCAGTCTCCGAGGACGTGCGCAATCGCCTGGTTGAATACGAAGGGCTGCCCTGCAATCAAATCGAGGTCGTCTATAACGGCGTGGCCCCGGACCCTCCACTCGACGGTAGCGAACGGGACCAACTTCGCCAATCTCTTGGAATCGGGCCCGATGATTTCCTGGTTGGGACCGCCGGGCGATTTGATCCAATAAAAAACCTCCCCATACTCCTGAAAAGTATCGCAGGCGCGCGCGAAAAAAGTGCTTCCCTTCGCGGTTTGCTCCTGGGAGATGGACCCATCTTCGAACAGATCAAAGAATTGCGGGACAATTTGGGATTATCGGATCATGTCGTCATGCCGGGTCACAGGGATGATGCCCGCCGGTTGATCCAGTGCATGGACCTTTTCGTTCTGTCGAGCTTTAGCGAAGGGACCTCGATGGCCCTTCTGGAGGCCATGGCGGGCGGCGTGCCCGTGGCTGTCACCGCCGTAGGAGGAAACCCCGAGGTGGTGATCGGCGGTCAAACAGGCTGGGTAGTCGCTTCCGGCTCCATAAAAGAATTAACGGGCGCTATTTTGAATGCCGTCTCACATCCTCGGAAATCTCTCGAATTCGGTGAAGCAGCCCGCAGGCGCTTCGAAGAAAAATTCACCCTGGAAAAAATGCTCCAAAGCTACCGGATGATTTACCACGAGCTGTTAAATGGAGTGAGCGGTGAGCAGTGATGAGTGAGCAGTGAGCAGGCTTTTCACTGTTCACTGCCGTTCACTGCTCACTGAAAAAGAAGATGTGCGGGATTGCAGGATTCATAAATTTCAACGGCCATCGAACCGATGAGGCCCATCATCGCATCAAGCGGATGACGGATACTCTCATACACCGGGGGCCTGATGAAGAGGGCTATTTTGTCGATGATCATGCTGCCCTGGGACACCGGCGCCTGAGCATTATCGATCTGGCGAGCGGCAAGCAGCCCATGGGCACCCTCGATGGGAAGGTCCAGATCGTTTTCAACGGGGAAATCTACAACTTTTTGGAAGTACGTTCCGAACTCGAGGCCAGGGGACACCGCTTTGCCAGGCGAAGTGATACGGAAGTCATCCTGATGGCCTATCTTGAGTGGGGCGAGCGTTGCGCGGAAAAACTTTTCGGCATGTTCGCCTTTGCCGTCTGGGATGCAAGGGAAAAGATCGTGTTCCTCGCCAGGGACAGGGTGGGGAAAAAGCCACTCTACTACTTCAGCGATGGGCAAGTTTTCGCATTCGCATCCGAACTCAAAGCTCTGCGGGCGGGGGGATTCCACACTGGAAGGATCGATCCCGAGGCCCTCGACTGCTATTTTACCTTCGGCTACATCCCCGCCCCCAAAACGATTTACCAGAATGTCAAAAAACTGCGCCCCGCCCACGCTATGGTGGTTACGGAGAACGGAATTCGAGTAAACCGGTACTGGAGCTTGAGTTTCGCCGACCCTGTCGAGCGGTCGATGGATGATGCGGCCGATGAATTCGAATCTCTTTTGGACGAGGCGGTAAAGTGCCGATTGATGAGCGAAGTGCCGCTTGGGGCCTTCCTGTCAGGGGGACTGGACTCACCTCTGGTCGTGTCTTCCATGGCCCGGATAGGGAATGGAACGGTCCTGAGCAACTCCATCGGCTTTGACGATAAGTACCTGAATGAGCTCCCGGCAGCAAGGGCCGTGGCTGAATACCTTCACACAGATCACCGCGAGTTTTTTGTTCGGCCTGACGCGGCCGACGTTTTGGAAAAAATCGCATGGCACTTCGATGAGCCCTTCGCAGATTCCAGCGCGATCCCGACCTGGTATGTCTGCAAAATGGCCAGGGAAAACGTTACCGTCGCCCTTTCCGGCGATGGCGGCGACGAAAGCTTTGGGGGCTACACCTTCCGCTACATCCCCCACGTGCTTGAATCCAGGATACGCCAAATCCTGCCCGTCTCCGTTCGGGGCCTGGTATTCGGCCCCCTGGGCGCGATCTATCCCGGTTCGGCCTGGCTGCCAAAGCCGTTACGGCTCAAAACGATTTTTGAGAACCTGGCGGTAAGCGATGAAGAGGCATTTTATCGCGATCTTGCCTGGCTGCGAGCAGACACGAGGCAGGCCGTTTACTCCCCCGATTTTATGAACTCCTTGCAAGGGTTTACACCATTTGAGACGGTGAGGCCCTTTTATGCCGGTTCCGACGCAATAGATACTCTGGGCCGCAGCCAGTTCACGGATATCAACTTCTATATGACCGATGACGTGCTGGTGAAGGTGGATCGCATGAGCATGGCACATGCGCTCGAGGTGCGGTCGCCCCTTCTCGACCACCGGATCGTCGAATTTGCGGCCCGCCTTCCGGGCAGGCTTAAAATAGATAATAAACTCGGTAAACTGCTGCTCCGAAGAGTCGCTGAAAGACGTTTGCCGGCAGAGATCATAAATCAGCCGAAACGCGGTTTTTCGATCCCGGCGGACCGGTGGCTGAGACAGGAACTTAAGCTGCCGGCCGCAGAAGTCATATTCAGCAGCGATTCGATAATCTCGGATGTTTTGAGGCGTGAACAGTTGCAGGAAATCTGGGACCGGCACCAGGCAGGCAGCCGGGACCACAGCGTCTTTCTGTGGGGACTGATGATGCTGGGTCTTTGGGAAAATATCCACCTCAGGAAAGCATAGGATGCAAAGCATTCACCGCAGAGGGCGCAGAGGTAGATCTGAATAATATAACCGAACAAATTATTGGGGCGGCAATTGCCGTTCACCGCGAGCTGGGCCCAGGTCTGCTTGAATCAACTTACGAGGCATGCCTTGCATACGAACTGGCTGAACGAGGGCTGGGAGTCGAACGGCAAAAGGCTATACCCGTACACTATCGCAGGGTTGAACTGGACTGTGGCTATAGGATTGACTTGCTCGTGGACAACAGCGTTATCGTCGAACTAAAGGCCGTTGAAAGACTGGAACCGATCCACGAGGCTCAACTGCTTTCATATCTTAAACTCTCCGGACTTCAAGTTGGACTGTTGATCAATTTTAATGTCGTAAAACTCACACGGGGTATACGCCGCCTGGTAAATCAATTATAGATTATTCACTGCAGAGGACGCAGAGAGCGCAGGGGGAAAACAGAAATTCCCGCTTCGCAGTCCAGGTCCTGAGAAATTTTGGAGGCCTTTTCCCACTTTTGGTTTTCTCTGCGCCCTCTGCGCCCTCTGCGGTGAATGCCTTGAGTCTTTTGGTCTGGTTTCCTTAAATTTATACTCTTCGCCCTCTGCGGTGAATGCCCTTGAATAAAATCCGTGTCCTGCAACTTGGAAGCCCAACCGGCCTCTATGGCGCCGAGCGCTGGATTCTCGCGCTCATCAAGCATTTGGATACCGAAAAAGTTGAATCCCTGGTGGCGGTTATCCGGGACGATCCCAGCCTCGATGCCCCACTTTGCCGCGAAGCCGAGAAACTGGGCTTTCGTTCCCACGTCATCGAAGCAAAAGGCCGGGTAAACCTCTCTGCGGTTCAACAGTTGAGAAAATACATCCAACAGAATCGGATTCACATTCTCCATACACATGGCTACAAGACCGATCTGATCGGGTTGCTGAGTACACGAGGGACTGGCTGCAGGATCGTCTCCACTCCCCATGGATGGAGCAAACAGGCGGACTTCAAGCTCATGTGTTATGAGATGCTGGATCGGTGCGCCTTCCCCTTTTTTGATTCCATCACTCCCCTTTCAGAGGAACTGTTTAAGCGTTTAAAGGCTATCCCCTGGTTAAACGGCAAGCTGCGCCTGATCAGAAACGCAGTGGACACTGCGGAGATAGAGAACGTAAAAGAAGTGGCGAGCGAGCTTATTCAGTTCAGAAATGAAGGGAATTTTGTTATAGGTTATATGGGGCAGTTGATTCCACGAAAAGGCCTTGACATCCTTCTTGGCGCAGTATCTCGACTCGGTTTCGAGAAGTGGCGGCTTGCAATAATCGGCGAAGGTGAAAGTCGAGCTTCACTCAAGAAACAGGCCAAAGAGTTGAAAATAAACGACAAAGTATGTTTTTTCGGATTCAGGCAAGACAGGATAGCCTTTCTTAGAGGTTTCGACGTATTTGTGCTCCCCTCCCGCCTGGAAGGAATTCCCCGATGTCTCATGGAAGCAATGGCCGCCGGCATAGCGGTTATTGCCTCGGATATCCCCGGTTGCAGAGATCTGATCGCCCACGGGCAAACAGGTCTTCTTTTTCCTGTTGATGCTGATCAAATACTTGCAGACAGGATCGAAACAATCGCTTCCGATGAGATGATCAGGAATAGTCTGAAACAGAGGGGGTACGAACTTATAGAGAGCCGATTTTCGGCTGAGCGAATGGCAAGCGAGTACACGGAATTGTACCTGACAGTGATGGGGCATGTTGGGCTCAAGAGATGAGAGCCAATCGCGACGAGATATCTTTTCTGGTTTTCTCGGATGACTGGGGCGAGCACCCTTCGAGTTGCCAGCATTTATTCCGGCATATTTCACAAAAATGCAAAGTACTTTGGGTCAACACCATCGGTATGAGGGACCCAAAAGTGACCCTCACAGATTTTTATAAGGCGGTCAACAAACTGAGCAAGATGTTCAATTGGTCTGGAAACAGCATTCAGGATGAACCGAGAAGGAACCAAGTGGTTGTATGCCAGCCCCTGATGTTGCCCTTTGCTAAACTGCCCGGTGTGCGCCGAATCAATAAAGCAACCGTCCGGAGAAGCGTGCGCCATGGATTAGCTAAACTCGGCATAGGGTCCCCCATACTCGTGACTACAGTCCCAAATGCCTGTGACTACATTGGAGATTTTGGCGAGTCGAAAGTGATTTACTATTGCGTGGACGATTTCAGTGAATGGCCGGGCCTGGAAAAGATGATGGTCAAAAAGATGGAGGAAGAGTTAATCGAAAAATCCGACCGGTTGATTGCCACATCTCATAAGCTTTTTGATAAACTGTCCAGGTCCGAAAAACCGACTTACCTCCTCACTCACGGAGTCGACACCGAGTTCTTCCAACAAAGCATAGCCCGGGAGCATGCACTGTTGGATGGAATACCAAGGCCCAGGGCCGGATACTACGGTCTCTTCGATGAGCGGAGCGACCATGATCTGCTCGCACAATTAGCGCAGCGGATGCCCGATGTGTCGTTCGTGATTACCGGACGGGTGGAGTCAGGCGCCTTGTCTCGTAAACGGTTGCCGAACGTCTACTTCACCGGGAGTGTGCCTTATACGGAGCTTCCTGCAATGGTGAACGGCTGGGACGTCTTGATTCTCCCCTATGTTATCAGCGATCTGACAGATGCAATATCACCGCTAAAACTGAAGGAGTATCTTGCAACAGGAAAATCGATCGTAAGTTCTCCAATACCCGAGGTTCTCAAAATGAAAGAATACGTGTTTCTGGCCAAAACAGCCGAAGAATGGGAAAAGTCCCTACGGAGCTGTTTGGATCGTCCGGAAAATGGGAAACAAAAGCCGGGGGCAGATTTTTGGGCAAATGAGACGTGGGAGAAAAAGGCGAAACAGTTTCTTGACGATGTGCAAGACTGATCGCAGGCTGCAAGCTGTTATAACTGAACTTTAACAGGTGTCGTTGTTATCTTTTGTTCCACTCCGTGGCAAATGTTATGCCTGGTTTCGAGTAACCGTTCACCACAGCGACGCAGAGGCCACGGAGGTAGAATCTACCGTCTCGTACTCAAGGATGGAATCAAAATGATTGCCCTTGGCTTAAAGGAATGAGCCCCGGAGTTCGATACGGCATTTTTCCTTAACCTGTTGTTTTATCGGTGTTCCCTGCGCCTTTGTGGTGAGTTTACCCCGTCATTCCCGGCGTCAGGCTGCTAATAAGTTCCTCGACTTTACTCGTGAGATAAAAGGAGCCATTTCGAAATGAAACAAACCTTACTGATGTATATTTTGTTGCTTTTCGGTGTCGTAGGCGCCTTTGTGAAGGGTCCTTTCTACGGTGCGGCTGTCTATTATCTTTTTGCAATTCTTCGGCCACAGTACATTTGGGATTGGGCATTGCCCCCTGGTATGCGGTGGTCGTTTTACGTTGCCATCGCCACTATTGCAGCATCACTTTTATGGCTACGGTCCGACTCACGCAACGGTTGGCTCAAACCAGGCAGTGCAGCGATGCTGTTATTTGGCCTATGGGTCACTTTGTCGTATTTTTTTGCAATTGATAGTGACGTAGCATTTAAATACTATATCGAGTATTTGAAAATATTTGTGATGTTTTTCATTAGCATACTTATAGTCAGGGAATTTTCACAGATTAGAGTACTTTATCTGGTTGCAGTCATTTCTCTTGGATACCTTGCCTATGAAATAAACGCTCTCTACTTTTTCAGCCACCGGCTGGATGTTTTCCATTACGGCTATGGCGGGCTGGATAATAATGGAGCAGGGCTCACGATCGCGATGGGGATCCCCATGGCGTACTTTTTGTGGCAAGCATACACGCGATGGTGGCGGTGGCTTTTTCTGGCTATAATACCTGTAATGCTGCATGCGGTACTGATGAGCTATTCGCGGGGCGCGATGGTCTCATTGATTATTGCTGTACCGTTGTTGACAATTAGGAGCGTTAACAGGAAATCAATGATAGCAGTGGTGGTTTGTCTTTTGATGCTGCTGCCCTTTCTTGCTGGAAAAGAGATGCGCGACCGCTTTTTCAGTGTGCAACAATACGAACAGGACAAAAGCGCACAGTCACGATTCGATAGTTGGAAAGCCGCTCTTGGAATAGCTCTGGACCACCCGATTCTTGGAGTTGGGGTTCGGAATTCAGCACTTTTTTCTAAACAGTACGGCGCCGATATGGAAGGCAGAACGATCCATAGTATATATTTACAGATTGCGGCGGACAGCGGTTTTCCAGCTATGGGATTTTATCTCGCCACATTTTTTATCGCATGGCGAACGTTGAGACGCTTTCAAAAACAATATCGGAATTCATACGAACACCGGCTGGCCTATAACCTGGCCTGCGGTCTGGAAGCTGCGCTGGCGGTTTTTTTAATAGGCGGGGTCTTTCTTTCGTTGGAGACGTTTGAACTTCCATATTTGCTGATCCTGCTTGCGCTGCAATTACCAGCCTCGGTCCCAGTCGAAGAAGTCTCTTTTACGCGTTATAAAACTGTTGAATTCGAGCACGCGGCAGCACCGGCAAAATGAGTAAGCGTCCAACGCGGTCAAATCCACCGCAGAGGCACAGAGAAAACCAAAAGCCAACAAGATCAACAGGAACGTAGAAGTATTTCACCTTATTCTCAGGACTTAGAAATAGCCATTCCTGTTAATCCTCTAAATCCTGCCTCACAAAGCTTTTCTCTGTGTCTCGGTGGTGAATTCACCCCGGTACTCAAGGGATGGAATTAAAAAGATCGTCATGGGCTTAAATGAATGATCTCGACGCTCCACGAGGTGTGGAGATCAAGGCGGTAACCGTACACCATGGAAATGAAAAAGCACTGATCTGTTCACTGCTATGCGCTCTCTGTTTTTCTCTGCGTTCTCTGCGCCTCTGCTTCGAAAAGGCTTGGAGGGCCGCGCTCCGCTTAGCCCACCCCTACGGATCGTTTCATAGTTTAGGGTGTCCCAACCGGACATGAGATGCTGTGGTGGACGCATACGGCGGTGGACTCGCACACTGGTGGTCATGAAAAAACGATATCGTCTGTGTCTGCTCTTTGTCACCTCAATTATTCTCTGGACTGCTATTGCCTTATCCGGCTTATTCCGATTATCCGGCCCGGTCGATCTTTTAAGAAGGGAATTGCGGATTTTTGCAGATCGCATATTTGCTGCAGTTTACATTGCCGATGAACAGACATTGAGGCATATAACTGACAATTACTTCGTTGGAAATCGAAGCTTACGATATTCATCCTCTATTGATAGCTGGAAGGACGTTGAAAGACAAATTCCAGGATTTCGGATTCTGGGAGAATCCGGGCGACCGGTTACTATGTACGATATTCCGTTCGTTTACGAAAAAATTGATACCCCTTACCTTGTCTCACTTCGCGAGCATTACAGTCTGGGAAGTATTGTCAAAGATGCAGCTGGCGAATATGACGCCATGCTTCGCCTGGGCGCATGGGTCGGTTCGCGTTGGGACCACGGCAGCGATCCTCCTCCAGGAGGAGTGGACGTATGTAACCCGATTGAAGTTATCCAGGCAGGAAAAACAGGTGCAAGATTCTGGTGCGAGATCGCTGCAAGACTCATGGTGCATGCAGCCTCAGCCTTAGGTTGGCCCGCCCGGCTGGTTACTGCTTCAAGAGATGGTTACACGTGGGAACATGCCGTTGCCGAGCTCTGGTCAAATGAGTATAAAAAGTGGTTTGTGATCGATACGGATTTTAATGTTGTTTATGAAGTTGATGGGGAGCCCTTATCGGCTTTCGAACTTTGTCATCAAGGTCTTGAACTTCAGAGAAGCGGCCTGCTGCAGACACGGTATATTGCTCCCTCCAAGCCAAGCCTTGGATATATCGATTTAATGCCTTATTACAATTATGTACACATCGACATGAGAAATGATTGGTGCTCCCGTCCTCTGGCCAGCGGAAGCCCGGTTGGCGGAGATCTGTCGACATGGTGGACGTCGAGACCTTCTCTTGGACGTATGTTGACGGCGCAACGCCGCGTGGACGATCCTGTGCTTTTCAACTGGGCTGTAAACTGGGTCTCTATTTATGCGCTAAGTGCAAAAAGAGTGTCTGAAAGCCTAATCTCCATAGAGATCGGCCTGGCAGGCTACAGCCCAACTTTCAAGGCTTTCTATATTAGTTTCGATGGCGGCGCGTGGCATGAAGTCGAACAGCCGGGATATGTTTTGAGCGCAGGGGCCGGAGAGCACATTGTCAGGGCCAGACTGCTTACAACTTCGGGATATCCCGGCCCTATATCCGAACTGTCATTTCATATCTCGAGTACCTGTGATAAGTCTCGGTATCCTGAGAAACTGCGAACGCCTCCAACTGCCGGAAATCTTGGCGCAGACAAATTCTCCTCTCACGATTTCGGGCCAGGAAATGAATGTTGCCGAGGAACTCTCTGAGTTTTCAGTGAGCAATGCATTCCACAAATGCGAAGCGGACGCCGATGCGAAACTAATGTCGCCCCGGACCCGTGCTACCGTCATTGAGCCGCATTTCACCCTGATCCTACCGGATACAAATGTTGAGACAGCTTAGCACCGTGATCATCTGCGCATACCGGCATAAATAGGATAGTAGCATGTTAAAGGTAAGCATTATCATTCCAGCTTATAATAGCGGTACAAGCATCGAACGCGCTATTAAAAGTGTTTTAGAACAAACACGCAGAGATTACGAGTTAATAGTAGTAGACGACGGATCAACAGACTGCACTAGACTGGTACTAGACCCGTATATCCAATCAGATGATATCAGGTATATTTGGCAGCCTAATGCAGGGCCGTCGAAGGCTCGCAATACCGGTGCAGGGGTAGCAAAAGGAGAGTATCTACTATTCCTTGACGCCGACGATCAGATGTATTCCTGCAGATTACAAGAACAGATTACATTTATGGATCTAAATAAAGATGTGCTCCTTGGGTTTGCTGATTTAGACGTACTATCTCCATCAAATAATCAGTACGGGCTCTCCGTATTTGAACGCAATAGTGCCTTGATGACATATTCACACAAGATTACTGATAAATGGTTTATGTTGAATGAAAGACTTATTATACCTATATTGCGACATCCATTTATTCATACATCTTCTGTGATAGTAAGACAACATGCATTTAAGAGAGTAAATGGATATAATGAGGAATTCAGAAATGCCGAGGACCTATTGTTCTATATATCCATATCACTGATAGGTAAGATTGGCTACACGTCTTGCCGCGTTGGGGTAGTCGTAGAAACCCCGGAAAGTCTCTGCCGAAATACGCTCAGAGCTTCTCTGGGGCATGCTAACGCGTGCTTAGTCGTTTTAAAGACAGTTTCTTCTCTGACTAAGATTGAAACCATGGTGTGTCGCCAAACAGCAAGCGAAGCGTTTTGGTCAGCAGGTTATTACCTTTTTCAAAATAGTGAACTGCGGCAGTCCAGGAAATATTTTACTATGTCCATGTCATATAGCTTTTCTGTTCGTGTTCTAATCTACTGGATGGCGTCATTTTGTGAACTCAGGCTCCTGAATTTTGCAAGAGGGCTAAAGCACAATCTAAGATAGAATATCGGCATGTCTCAAAACTGTGAATTTAAGAGGCCGCAAGAATAATGGTTCGGGAAAGCGATTATGAAAGCAAATTATTTGCCACTGATCCCATGGTGTATCCATCAAATGAACGGAGCAGCAGAAGTCTGAAAATTCAACGCTCGTTGGGGGCGTTAAGATCGCTTAAATGTGCCAAGGTGCTGGACTACGGATGCGGAGGGGGGGCTATTACCCGTACGGTATCGCGCTTGCGGCCCGACATTGAAATGTGGGGGTGTGATATAAGTCATGCGGCGCTGAGCAAAGCTAAAGATCTATCCGATAACGTTCATTATTTTTATTTAGATGAGTCCGGAATTCGAAGTCATAGAGGTTTTTTCAATGCGGTTTTGGCTCTCGATGTTATAGAACATTTGAGGGAGCCGTCCATGTTACTTGAAAATGCAAAAGAATTACTTTTACCGCACGGCATTATTCATTTGCATGTTCCTTGTGAGGGGCAACCGTACACTGTCCATTGGCTTATGTGGAAACTAGGGATTTTGGCCGATGTCAAAGAACAAGTGGCCGGGCATATTCAGAGGTTCACACATCGATCGATTTGCTCATTAATAGAGGAACACGGCTTTCGAATTACACATATTGAATATCAATACCATCCAATTGGGCAGATAGTGGATTACATATCGTTTACGGTCCAATCACTTAATAGTCAATCGAACCAAGACTTGGCTCAAATGAGTTGCATTAAACGCGATGCCGTTCGACTTATTACCTCATTGCCATGGTATAGAGTAATGCCTACTATGGAAGCCGCGTCATATATAGAATCTAAAATATTAGCGCGAAGCAGGATTGCAATGGGTGTTGATGTGACTGCTATTAAACGATAGGTGTAAAACCGTGAGCGTAAAAGGGGACACGGAGGGATGTTTATTATTGACTAATTGTCACGCTATTATGGGCGGGGGGGAGATTAGTTTATTACGACATCTGGATTATTCTGTTGTGCCTAGAGATCGTATAATTGTGGCATTACTCAATGATGGGCCACTGCGTCATGAAATCGAAAAACGTTGCACCCGATGTGTTGTAGTCGGTCGATCGGATAGAGATGGGGAATTTCCTGGTTATGGAGAAATTGCCCAAATCGGTTTACGCATACGGCGTATATGTCAAACAAATAATGTTAAATGGATAATGAGCTATACAGCGCCCGATCTTTTAGCGTGCAGTTATATAAATGTCGTAAGCCGTATAAAAGTATTCTGGCGAAGTCAGGGTGAGCAGACTATATTCGCACCGCGTAGGCATATAAATGCATTCCAGAGGCTTTTGGTATTGGCGAGTCGGTGTAGTGTAAACCGCGTATTTTGCACTACTCAGCGTGACGCAATTGCACTAGGGAGTTGGGGAGTTCCTGAGGGGAAAATATCTACTATTTATCTCGGGATTGAAGATGAATGGTTCAGGCCAAAAGCCACTGTAGTCAAAACCGATTCGAGAGTCAGAGCTGCGATATCGGGGCGGTTGGTTCCTTGGAAAGGGCATCGGACCTTTATCCATGCTTTGGCGAAGGTGGCGGAACAAGGTGTTTCTATTGAGGGGTGGATTATAGGCGACGGCGATCCGGCTTACAGAAATGAATTGGAAGAGTTGGCCGGGCGATTGATACCTGGGCGTGTAAAGTTCTGGGGGCACATATCGAATGTGCGAAATGTCTTACAGGAATGTGATGTATTGTTGCACTGTTCCAGCCGGGAACCTTTTGGACTCTCTATTGTAGAGGCAATGGCCCTGGAGCTCCCAGTGATCGCAGCGGATGTTGAGGGGCCTCGGGAGATTATAACCAATGGAATAGATGGACTACTTGTTCCACCTAATGATGTCGATGCCTATGCGGCTCATCTGTTGAGATTATCACTGGACGATGACCATAGAAACTCAATCGCAAAGAAAGCACATATGACAGCAAATGAAAGGTTCCGTGCGATAATTAATATTAAACAGATGGAGAGGCAGATGATCGCTAGCTGTCAATAGCTGTGCACTCTTGCCGATATCCATTGTAAACAACCTGAAGGTCAACAATGCGCTTTTTATTCTGTCTATACGATTCGCCTTGGCCTATTCGAGGTGGGCAACAGCTCCATACATATAACATGATTGAGGCTCTGGTTTCACTTGGGCACGATGTCCACCTGGCAGCATATGGTGACATTAGCAGCTTTCCGGCTCACAGGCACAGAGGGTGGTCTGTATCGAGACTGACAGAACAGAGTGATCACATTGCCGAGCAAAACGGAAATGCCTTTTATCCGCGGATTGCAAAGCGATGGATGCAATATTGGGGGACCCCCGTATGGCTCCTTTCGTCTATTGATATGCTGGCAGAGGAATTCCAGCCGGACACGGTCATTTTTGTCGGCCTACAGGCGCTTCCTCTGGCGGCGGCAACATGTAAAGGTCACACAGCCTGGTACGCTGCGGATGATTGGGTGCTGCACTATCTGACACTCGCCAAAAGGGGCTTTCCCGTCAGCCGTGTTCATTCACTTCGAAGCGCCGCATTGAGCCTGTGCTATGAAAGAAGCCTTTCCGGTCAAACAGGAGGTGCTATTGCAGTTTCAAAACGAGACCAAAAGGCGCTGCGATGGATAGGTGGTTTTCAACATGTGTCTCTGATCCCGAATGGCGTTGATGTCGAATTTTTCCAGCCAAGACTGGAGAAAGAGTCGGAGAAACCTTCAATATGTTTTTGGGGCAGGATGGATTTTGCACCGAATGTTGACGCAATGGTATGGTTTTGCCGTCAAATTTGGCCTTTGCTCCTTAACGATTTTCCCGACGCCGTGATGACTATCGCAGGCGCCAATCCAACGCCTGCCGTAAACGAACTTGGACTGGACCGCAACGTAACAGTGACAGGCGAAGTTGATGACATTAGACCTTTTGCCTGGCATTCACAGGTGGTGGTTATGCCTATTAGAACCGGCGGAGGAATAAAAAACAAGCTCCTGGAAGCTTGTGCGATGGGGAAACCGATCGTGGCCAGCCAAACTGCAGTAGCCGGGCTTGAGATGAGGGATGAATCCTCTGAACCCTGGATTGTGGCACGCCACAAGGACGATTGGGTTAAAGCAATAAAGCTGCTCTGGACCAGGCAGGAAATTCGGCTGCGATTAGGCAATTCAGCCCGAGGATACGTCGTCATAAATCATTCCTGGCGTCAGGCCGCCCATAAGTTCGTCGACTTTGCACGGGAGATAAAAGGGAAGTGATGTAATTTGAATTTCATTTTTGAGAACTGGAACGTGTTATGTCAGCCTTCTCTATTCCCTCAGGGTTTTGGATCGCAACATGAGAGCAAGTTTAGTTTGGACCGCAGGGGGAACGCCGAATGGCACCATGATTGCATAATTGCTCAAATGGACCACACCGTACAGTACATTATGAACGGCAACTCAGCTTAGCAGGGTGCTGAAAAAGGGCCTGCTGGTGGGGAAAGAACCTTAAAAGGACGGGTGATTTCGTCATTCCGGCGTCTTCTGCCGACAAAAGAGCCGGAATCCAGAGCTTTTTTGAACTATTTGATTTTTAAAGTAAAACACTGGACCCCGGCCTTCGCCGGGGTGACGGCCCCACGGGGTTTTTACTGTAAAGTGGGAATTCCAATCCTTTTTCAGCACCCTGCTTGCAACAGGACGCCAAGCCATGACCTGATGAGCCTGTTGTTGACTCCCGTTGCCGTTAGTTCGGCTATTACAGATCTGAAAAAGGAGAATAAATATGAACAAGGCAATCAGGATCATTATACTAATGTGCTGTGCGCTCATTTTTTCTTTTAAGTGCGCCTATGCTCAACGAGCCACGCTTACGCCAAGCGATTTCTCCTACACCGGGTGCTTTCAACTCCCGGCGAATGTGGGGAGTTATAGCACGGTGCAAGGAAACGGCCTTGCGTTGCGTCTTGTGGGAGGGGTGCCACATCTATTCTCTTTGGCCGGATGGTATCTCTATGAAGTCGTGGTTCCAACACCATCTCTCACTTTCCCCGGCCCCAATGCTACGTTGTCAAGGGATTGGTCCACCGGGGGCAGTATGCTTGTGGTGGGCCAGGATGCAGATTACAATACAATAACGGCTCTTTATTGGGACCCAATCAGCTCATATCTTTATTACAGCGCAACGTCCGTCTATCAGGGTAGTGGAGATTCATATACTCCAACAATGGCCCGTATAACCCTGAACGATTCTGCCGGCACCTTTAAGGCTGATGGTCTTTGGGGGTTTCAGAACAGGTCATTTAAGCAGGTCAATTACGGGTTTACGGCAGTCCCGCCTGACTTTGCCCAACAATATCTATCTACCATTTGTTCGAGTTCTGCCTGCACTTCCGGCTCATCTACATGTGACTGTCTCGCCGCCGGATTCGGTGGGTATCAGAGTGTATTGAGTTTTGGTCCTGTCAGTTTTGGACCTGCACTCACCGCGTTTGCCCCACCGGCCGCTGGAACAGGCTGCTCCGTTGCCAATGTTTACACCAACCAGACGAGTGCATCCTATCCAGGCGCCTGTTCAACCTCCAATTACGTCCCCAATATGCCGCTTGTAGGTTATGGAGAATCTATCACAGAAGCTTGGACTTCCGGCTCTAAACCAACATATCAGAGGTGCTGGCGCGACGATGCCGTTTTGACCGACATTTGGACGGATGTAAATGATCCTGACGGCTCAATCAACGGGGATGTTTTCAGCGGTGATGAGACTTTCTATTGGCAGGGATATTCGACCACCGTACAAACCAGGCAACTCGCCGGTTTTCTCAATAATGTGCCTTCAAAGGCAATTGCAACGAAACACTGGGTTCCAGGTAACGCATTCTGGGCATCGACCGATGAGATATTCCAGGCCGGAGCATGGATACAGACTGCCAACAAAGAGGGCTTGGTCATTGTCCCGACCTTGACGGCGGGTAACAACTGGTATCAGAATTCAGCGTGGCATGTGGGGAACCAGAAGCATTTATGGATGATCTATAGCCGGTCCCAACTCGCCAGTGTGGCGGCTGGAGCACAGGAGGCGAGCATTCAGCCCACATGGTATCCACTGCAATTTCAAGGGCTTGATTATCCTCTCCCTGGCGGGGGAATGAGTAGTTCCGGCATTTATAATGTCGTTGGCATGGCTTACGATTCAACCAATCAAAATCTATACATTGCGGTCCAATTTGCCTCAGTCCCAACAGGGATGAGCTCAAACGGCCAGACTGTCGTTTATGTCTACCATGTCAACGATCCTTCGGTTACTCAATATACGATCACAGTCAATGCAGGTTCAGGCGGCACTGTTTGGCCGAACGGTCCGGTCCTCGTTAACAGCGGGCAGACACAGTTATTCGAAATCATACCGAATGCCCCTACAACGACAGCTACAGTGAGCGGTTGCGGAGGTAGTATAATCAACCAATTATATAGCGGGAACAATGGCGTTTCGGGAGCAGGTTCGGCTTCCGTGGCGTTTCAAACCGGAGCTATAACTTCAAACTGTACGGTTACAGTATTTGGTGGAGGGAGTGTTAATCCGTCACTAACGCCGCCGGGCACCCCATACATAGAGCAGTGAAAATTTCACTCTTCACTCTCCGCGCCTTCAGTGCGGGGAATGGTTGCGTGTAGGGATTGGAAGGCCTCCCTGACTGGTAAAACCTGCAGAAACGGTTGTGAGGCACAAGTGATCCCTAGACACGGTGTGACATAGCCTGCCCAAGCCTGTCCGAGACCTGACATCCCGGGGGACTTGGGCCGGTGGACTTGACCCAGGGGCAAGAGGACGATCTCTTCATATCCGTGTCTCGCTTCACCCTTTTGCTCTCACCTTTGGCCTTGGCCTTTCAGCAGGCCAATGAAATGGGAAAGGGAACAAAATTCGGCATGCCCTGTCATTTCGTATCATTTCCGGGCTCTGCGGCTCCGCGATGAAGAGCTGCCAAAATGAAAACTGCAATTAAGCGCATTCTCCTCTCATTTATGCGGGCGCTGTCCTTGCCGGTGTATTTTTTATATCGACTGGAATCAATCCTTGTCGGAAATCGCAAGGCATTCGGGATGGTCTCACAGTGGGTATGCATTGTGCCCGGTCTTACAGGCGAGTGGTTCAGGCGGGCTTATCTTCAGTGGGCTACCGGATTGAGTCTGCGGGATTGCTGCATAAGCTTCGGTACGACATTTTCAGACCCGCGGGTGAGGATCGGAGACGGCGTTTACCTGGGCAGAGGATGCGATATCGGCTATGCGGATATCGGCCCGAATTGCGTTATAGGAAGCGGCGTGCACATTATAAGCGGCCTGAGACAGCACAGTTTTCAAGACCTGGATGTGCCGATTAGAGACCAGCCGGGGGAATTCTCACTGGTTTCTATCGGAGAGGGTTGCTGGATCGGGAACGGCGCCATCATTGCCGCAGACGTCGGAAAGAAATGCGTGATCGGGGTCGGGTCGGTGGTCGTAAAACTCATTCCCGATTTTGCGATAGCTGCGGGCAACCCCGCCAGGGTAATCAAGCAGCGCACCATTACGGCGCCGGCCGCGGATCCAGCCATTATGGGACGGACAGGCCGGTCAGAGGATTGTTGAAATAGTGGCGGCTGGAAAATGGCGAATAAATATCAGCAGGTAATATGCATGCAATGGCTGACTTCAAATTGACGAGTCTTCGATTTTCGACCGCCTGTGGAATGAGCAACGGATTGCGACTGGACTTGGTATTGAATTATTTAGTGGCGGGAGCGATTACTTCCGGGCGGATAACGATCCTTAGCGACGGGACCCCGATGCAATACCGAGGCAATCGATGACGCCAGGGAACTGGTCTACAGAACCATAAGAAGGGCGAGAATGATTATTTGGAAGATAATAAATAAGATCGCTGGAATTATCCATGGCCCGCTGCGCATGATCGATTACAGTGATCGTTTAGAGGGGAAGTGCGTTCTGACCTTCGATGACGGCCCAAACGAAAACACGCTTAAGGTCCTTGATGCGTTGAAGATGGGCAATGTTCACGGCTCCACTTTTTGCGTTCAAGGGGTCAACGCAAGGAAGTACCCATGGATCTTACGCAGGATAGTCGACGAGGGCCACACCCTCGCAAACCACACTTACGATCATCCGCATTTGCCTGAGCTTACCGGCAGGCAGATCGTGCGACAACTGCGGATGTGCCAGGATGCCGTGAACGATGCTCTCGGGCGACAACATATCTTGACTCAGATGCGGCCGCCTTATGGCTCTTTGGATTACCGTGTGTTAGCGATTCTCCACGCCCTCAATTTAGAGGTCCTTTTATGGCAGGTAGACTCCAAGGACTATCTCCCTGAAAATCAGCGCAATCCGAATTCTATTGTTCAAAATGTATTCGAAGAGGCTGTAAGATGCGGTCATAGTGGCCTTATACTTCTTCATGATATTCACGAAACGACTGCCGGCATCATCCCTGTAATTATCCAACTATTTACTTCAAATGGAATGGAGTTCACCAGTGTAAAATCACTCCTGGACATAAAATATCATGCAAAATATCATACATCAAATTTATTGCGTGGTGTATGGCGTAAAGTCTAGCAGAGCTATCGAGACTACATTCAGCTCTAGTACTTTGTGGAGGATGATTAATGCTACTGACAATCGCAATTTGCACCTTGAATCGGTCCTTGTTGCTTCGTCAGACCCTGGAGCAAATGACACGTCTTGTGATCCCGGACGGAATCTCGTTGGAACTGTTGGTCGTAAATAACAACTCCAGTGATACGACCGAGGAAGTCATCAAGTCATTCTCCACGACTCTGCCGGTAAGATATCTTTTCGAACCTCAGACGGGGAAGTCTCATGCCTGCAATTGTGCAGTGCGGCATGCACGTGGGGAATACATACTTTGGACCGACGACGATGTTCTTGTGGACCCAAAGTGGCTGGCGTCATATGCCGAAGCTTTTGTTCAATACCCTGATGCGGTTTTCTTTGGCGGGCCTATCATACCAGGCTTTGAGGGAATACCCCCTGCCTGGCTCACTAAGACATGGCCGCAAATCACATATGCATTTGGCCTGCTAGATTTTGGAAGGCAACCATTTACTGTCACTACCAAAACATTACTTCCATGTGGTGCTAATTTCGCCGTCCGGACCAGGGAGCAACGACTGCACCCTTTTGACCCAAGGTTCGGAATGCGCGGCACCCGGAGGGTACTGGGCGAAGAAACAACTATGCTCGCGCACATGCTTGATGCCGGTCTGAGCGGCTGCTGGGTACCCGATGCCCGTCTCATACACCGCATCCCCAAGGCAAACCAAACTACGGACTTTATACGAAAATACTATTATGCCTGGGGAGAGTGGGAGGGCCGGGACTTAGATGATGTAGCTTTGCCCAAGTTATTTGGAGCGCCTCGCTATCTCTGGGGGCAAGCGGTAAGTTCTGAAATCAAATACCGTCTTCGCCGCTATCTATCCGATCCGAGTGTCTGGATAGAAGACCTGAAATCGTCTGTTATCGCGTTGGGTAGAATAAGCGTCTATAAGTCCAATAGTAAATGAGAACGTGCGTATCGTAAGGCCTGGCGGAAGAGTATTGATGGGTGACAACCATCCTATAAGATTTGCACATGATTGCTATGCTATTTATGGATCATCTGCAAGAGCTTTTAAAATAACTGCAATAACTCATAATGATTATTCAGAAACCGAGTATGAGAATAATTCGGTTATCGGCGCCTCAGGCGCCGGCTGGCACATATGATGCATAACGTAGATGCAGTCAGGCTGGATGCTAAAACATGGGTGGCATGCGTCGATGGAGGCAGGTGGGACCGTGTGTTAAGGCTTCGAAGGCGCTAAAACGTATAGGCCATTCAGAAGGATAACCGGTTATGTGCTCGATAATCTCCGAAATTTTCCAGGAGCTTTGATTGATATGGAGAACCAAAGTCAGCAACCATACTATGAAAACAAGGGCGGAGTTTTTTCCACCTTCCGTGAAATGGTTCAAGAAGTCGTTGAGTATCGCGAACTCCTTTTTCAAATGACGCTTCGCGATGTGCGCATCAGGTACAAGCAGGCAGTCATGGGGTTTGGCTGGGCAATTTTTATGCCGATGATGATTGTAGGGGCCGGACTGCTGATTAAGATGGTTATGGCCCAGATGTCGGGCGGCAGGCTCGAAGCGGCCAGCGCCGGGAGTATGATGGTCAAGGCTTTGCCCTGGTCCTTCTTTGTCGGTGCAATCGGTTTCGCCACAAACAGCCTCACATCGAATTCCAGTCTTGTGTCCAAAATATATTTTCCCAGGGAGATCTTTCCACTTTCCGCCACCCTGGCTCAGATGTTCGACACGGCCATCGGCTGTATCGTGCTCGCAGTGATTCTTTTTGGGTTCATGAAGATCGGCATTTCGATAGAAATTTTATGGATATTACCACTGGTGCTGTTGCTGCTGATGCTTACCATCGGGGCAGGGCTGCTCCTCAGTTGCGCCAACCTGTTTTTCCGTGACGTTAAATACATCGTGCAGGTGCTCATCACGTTCGGGATTTTTTTTACTCCCGTCTTTTACGACGGAGTCAACCTGGGCCCCGCCGGGTGCCGAATTCTCATGCTGAATCCCCTGGCCCCTATTTTTGAGGGCCTGCGCCTGTCAGTCATAGATCACCATAACCTGGCCCGATCCCTGGTTGTAGCTGCGGCTTCAGGTCAGGACGTGGCGGTCTGGCAGGCATCCTATCTTCTCTACTCCGCAATTTGGGCGATTGTTCTTTTCTTCGGGTCATGGGTGATTTTCCACAAGCTGGAAAGTATTTTCGCCGAATATGTTTGAAATGGGCGGCAAAGGTAAGGGTTCACCGCAGAGGCGCGGAGGAAGAAGGAAGCGGGGAGCCAAAGTGAAGCGGGAAGCGGGAATAAAAGAAGCTGTTTTCATTCCTGCTCCTTGCTCCTTGCTCCTTGCTTCTCGCTTCATCCCTTTCTCCGTGACCTCTGCGCCTCTGCGGTGAAGGTACACCGGAAGAGGGGTTTTCGACGGCTTTGTTCACTCTTTCAGGAGAAGTGAGGTTCAATGGCAGAACATGCAATAGAAGTTTCAGGTATCTGGAAAAAATTTCGCCGCGGTCAGCTTCATGACTCCCTGAGGGACCTCATTCCAGCCATTGCAAGACGTCTTCATCGGAAAAGCCCGGAGAATGCCGACCTGAGCGTGGATACTTTCTGGGCGCTAAGGGATGTAAGTTTCCACCTGGATCGCGGAGATGCATTGGGCATTATCGGTTCTAACGGGGCCGGCAAGAGTACGATGCTCAAAGTACTTGCCCGCATTCTCAAGCCCAACATGGGCCGCATCAAGGTAAACGGACGCCTCAACGCGCTGATAGAAGTCGCCGCAGGCTTCCATGCCGATCTCACAGGCCGTGAGAACGTTTACCTCAACGGCGCGATATTGGGCATGAAGAAGCGGGAGGTGGATCGCAAGCTCGATCAGATCATTGAATTCTCGGGGGTCGAACCCTTTATCGATACTCCGGTGAAGCGCTATTCGTCGGGCATGCAGGCTCGGCTTGGGTTTTCGGTAGCCGCTCACCTCGACCCGGATATCCTGCTCGTTGACGAAGTTTTAAGTGTCGGGGACATGCAGTTTCAGAATCGTTGCGTCGCCACCATGAACGATAAACTGAAGAACGGCGCCACCATAATTTTTGTCAGCCACAATCTGCCTGCGGTGGCCGGGCTTTGCCCCAAGACCCTGGTCCTGCATCACGGCGAGACTGCTTTTCTTGGAGAAACTCAGGAGGGTATCAGCCGCTACATGGAATTGGCGTACAGCACCAAAAATGAATACGCTGATGCGCCGGTCGCATTGACGCAAGCTTCCTGGAATGCGTCAGGGAACGACTTTATAAGGCCGGCTGATTCATTCGAGCTAAAAATCGGATTGCGCTTTCTGCAACAGGTTGCCCATCCGGGATTTGAACTAGTCATTAAACGAATGAATGATGCATTGACTCTATACTGTGCAACGTCCCAGGAGCTTGGCCTTTCACCACGAAATTATGAAGAAGGTGAAGAAATACTACTGAGTTTCAAAGGCAGGATCAATCTATTGAGAGGCCTCTATGTTGTCGGAGTTAAAGTAACTCTTCCATCACAGGATACGGAAATCTTGTATTTAAAGTCATTATACCAGTTTTATGTCCACGAAACTGTGTCTTTTTCAGGCATGGTCGATCTGAATTGTACTGCATCAGAGTCTCAGATCAAAGAGAGTATAGAAACGGCGCCACCGAAAATGTAGACACACGTCGAATTTGCCTCCATCATGCAACTTGCTCGATTTATAGCCTTTTTATGATGGTGTTTGCCCGCCCTGCGAAAACCCGGGCATGAGGATTTTGAACACAACTTGTATAAATCGGTGAAAATGGAGGGCCACATGCCAAGTGTGTACATCGGAATGACCGTTGATGTCCTGCATCATGGCCTCATTAACATCATCGAGCATGCACGCCGGTATGGTGATGTGATGATAGGTCTTCTTACGGATGCCGCAGTGGCTGATTACAAGCGATTACCCTACCTCACCTATGACCAGCGCAAAAAAATTCTCGAAAATATTAGGGGGGTCACTCGTGTCGTTGCCCAGGAGGAATGGGACTATGCGCCAAATCTCAGGCGCTATCGCCCTGACTTTATGGTGCATGGCGATGACTGGCTGGAAGGCCCGTTAGCGCCCTATCGCAAGAGGGCATTGGAAGCCCTTGCAGAATTCGGGGGTAAATTAATCGAAGTTCCCTATACGCAGGGGGTTTCCTCTCAGGCGTTTGTATCTCAGTTACAAGGCCTGGGTACAACACCGGATATCAGGCGAAGAACCCTGAAACGGCTGTTGGCGGCAAAGCCGATTTCCCGTTTTATCGAGGCTCACAACCCGATTTCCGCCCTTATTTCTGAACATGCAAAAGTTGATGTCGATGGAAAGGTACGGCAGTTTGATGGTTTTTGGTCAAGCTCGCTTACGGATTCAACCGCCAGAGGTAAGCCTGATATTGAGGCCTTGGATATCAGCAGCCGGCTTTCCAATGTGAATGATATTTTTGAAGTGACCACAAAGCCGTTGATTATCGATGGCGACACCGGAGGCAAGCCTGAGCACTTTGAACTGCATGTGCGATCAATGGAACGACTCGGTATTTCAGCAGTTATTATTGAAGACAAGAAAGGTCTCAAGAAAAACTCTCTGTTCGGAAATGAGGTTGTCCAGAGTCAGGAAGACATAGAGTTGTTTTGCGACAAGATACGGGCGGGGCGCGCCAGCCGTGTAAGCGGCGACTTTATGGTGGTAGCCCGCATTGAAAGTCTGATCCTTGACAAGGGGATGAACGATGCTGTCGAGCGCGCGAAGGCCTATGTCGAGGCAGGGACCGACGGCATCATGATCCACAGCCGCAAGAAAGGGCCGGACGAAGTGTTTGAGTTTGCCCGCATCTTTCGTAATGGCTTTCCAAGCATTCCTCTTGTGTGCGTACCTACCAGCTATAACACCGTTACCGAAAATCAGCTCGCCGAGCAAGGGTTCAACATCGTGATCTATGCCAACCATATGTTGCGTGCAGCTTATCCGGCTATGCAGCGCGCCGCAAATGAGATACTTCGCAACGCCCGCTCGGCTGAAGTGGATTCTTATCTGATGGGTATCAAGGAAATACTTGAGCTGATTCCAGGGACCATGCAATGATTGATCCGGTTGAATTCATCGCATCACTCGAAAAACTGGACATTCGCTTTGTGACCGGCGTTCCCGACTCGCTGCTCAAGAACGCCTGCGCCTCCATTATGTCTTGCTTCCCCCCGAATCGGCATATCATTGCCACAAATGAAGGTTCCGCTGTTGGTTTGGCGATCGGCCATTATCTTGCTACCGGCCGTCCTGCACTGGTCTATATGCAGAATGCCGGGTTGGGAAATGTGGTCAATCCCGTAACATCGCTTGCCGACCCGCAGGTGTATGCGATTCCGATGGTATTCATGATTGGCTGGCGTGGAGAAATCCTTGCCGATGGGAATCAACTCCATGATGAACCCCAGCATGTTAAGCAGGGACAAATCACGTTACAGCAACTGGAAATCCTGGGCATTCCCTATCGTATTGTTGACAGTAACACAACAACAATCGAGCCGGTATTAAGTGAAGTGATCGGTCTCGCAATGTCGAGATCAGGTCCGGCGGCGCTGATAGTGCGAAAGCAAACATTCGCACCATTTAAGCTGCCGCAATCCGATCACGAACAAAGCCAAATGTCGCGCGAAGCAGCGATCGCCGCTGTCGCGGCCGCAGTTCCCGACAATGTGCCCATAGTATCGACGACCGGCATGGCATCGCGTGAATTGTTCGAGATCCGCAAGGCCGCGGGCAGCGGGCACCACAGGGACTTCCTGACAGTGGGGGGAATGGGCCATGCAGGACAAATCGCCGCCGGTATAGCTCTTGCCGGACAGGATCGTCAAGTGGTCTGCCTCGACGGTGACGGTGCGGTTTTGATGCACATGGGAGGGTTGGCAGTCAGCGCTGATTGTTCGAATCTCTTGCATATCGTGATCAACAATGGCTGCTACGATTCAGTCGGCGGCCAGCCAACGAAAGGGGCTTTTCTTGATTTCACGAGGATTGCCACGGCCTGCGGATATAGGCGCGTTTCCAGGGCCATGACCACGGACGAAATCACCATGAATGTTCAGGCTATGTTGGGGAGCGGCGTGAGTTCATTCCTGGAAATCAAATGCAGGCCGGGAGTACGCGCAGATCTTGGCCGTCCCGACCGTACGCCGCTGCAAAACAAGCTCGATCTTATGCGATTCCTGCAAGGGGGTTTATGAATAAAAAGCACAAGTTCATAGAAGATTTCGTGGCCGAACAGAACCAACGTAAGTTGTTGTTTACGGCCGGGCCAGCCAGTCTGCTGCCTGAGAACCTGACCGGGCTGCGCCCTTGTTTCGGCAGAGGCGACGATGACTACGCCGAAGTTGAAAAGCAGGTCCTCAGCGCGCTCAAAACCATGACCGGGCATCAACACATCGTGCGCATGCAAGGGTCCGGGAGCCTTGCGATAGAAATAGCGATCTTGAACTTCATCTATGGTCGTGTGTTGGTAATATCTACAGGCTATTATTCCGATCGCTTGAAATGGCTTGTGGATTCCGCCAGTCGCCGTACCGGCGCTGTAACTGAGGTGAAAACTATCGACTGGCGTGATTTGGAGGCAGTTTCAGGTAAATTCGATTGGGTCCTGTCTTGCTACACGGAGACGAGTTGCGGGTTGAAATTGCCCATTGAATCCCTGGCGGCCCTGGCTAGACGCGCCGGCGCATTCATGATGGTTGATGCGACAGCCTCAATTGGACTTGAAGAAAGGCACGATCTTGCTGATGTGATTGCTTTCAGCTCTTGCAAAGGATTATTTGGTTTCACAGGTTGCAGCTTTATTTCCTTTAACCGGCCGGCAACCGTGGAGGTCGATTCCTTTTATCTCAGACTTGATACTCATAGCGACAAATTAATGACAGGGCCTTATCATTCCATTTGTTCACTCGTGGATGTGTTGCCAAAACACGACGACTTTCGTGCTTCTGTGGTCGAGAATAAGCGCATATTTTTAAGACGCATGCGAAGCCACCTGACCCTGCCCGATGGCAACCAACCCCTTTTATGCACGCATGTAGATTGCGAAATAGAAAGTCGCGACCCACGAGTTTTGCTCTACAGACCGCGTAGTAACGTGGGCGGTAGCGTGGTCTGCCACTTAGGTGAAGTTCATCTGGGGCGAACCGCTCGCGCTGCCATTCTTGACGGTCTGGAAATTCCGGGTGCGGTGGGTTATACGCGTGGAGGCAGCGACATATGAAAAAGAAAGTGAAGCGAATTATGGTCGACATGTCTGCCACACTCATCCATCACGGCCACATACGCATACTCAAAGCCGCCAAAGAATTGGGCACAGTGATTGTGGCGCTCACCACGGACGAAGAGATCATCTCTAAAAAGGGCTTTGAACCGGAGTTAAACTTCGCGGAGCGCCGTGAGATACTTGAAGCGATCAAGTACGTTGATGATGTGGTGCCCTCACCGTGGTTATTAGATGAGTCATTTCTCGATTTACATAACATTGATTTGCTGGTGCATGGCCATGACAATCAGAACCCCATCGGTCCCGAACGCCTTTTAATCTTGTCGCGCACGAAGGGCATAAGTAGCGGTTTGCTGTGCAGCAGAGTTTTGAAATCGGTAGCTGCAATTATGGCGGCTGCAGAGGAGCCAAGTCAAGATGACCCAAAACTGGAAAGACATCTGGAACCGCAGATCATTGGGCAGTGAGGAAGCGGGTCTGGATTCCCTCATCAAGTCAGATGGGTTTGATACGGGTGCTGTCCGGATAGAAGCGGACGACTGGCAAAGGATTCAAAGAAATGAACACACTAAACGCATACAGCTTTATCATGTACAGTGCATTTGCCAATAACACTCATAACAATGAGTCTTAAATAATGGGAGCGAGTTCTATGTCATTCGTGATTAATATCAGGGAATTTGCAAAGAAAAGCGATTGGGTAACTCACTATTATCGATGCACGCGCGATTGGGTAACGAACTGTTATCGACGGATCCGCAGTTCGTTTAGATCAATATTATATAGGCTATCGCCTACTCTATTATCAACAAATCGCTATAAAATGATAATGGGCGCCAGACCTAACCTTAATGATCCCCAAAGCTTCAACGAAAAGCTTCTGTGGCTAATGTTTTACTGGCGGCATCCTCTAAAGACACGATGTGCCGATAAATACGCCGTGCGTGATTATGTAAAAGAGCATGGGCTGGAGCATATTCTAAATGAACTTTTGGGCGTTTACGAAAACAGCAGTGAAATATATTTTAAGAGCTTGCCACAACGTTTTGTTTTGAAGTGCACACATGGCTGCGGATTCAATATTGTCTGTAACGACAAAAGTAGCTTGAACGTGGAGGAAACATGTCGTAAACTGGATGCATGGATGAAGGTGGATTATAGTAAAATATACGGAGAAAGTCACTATGCTCGAATTAAGCGGAGAATTATTTGTGAAGCGTATTTAAATGATTTAACCAGTGATCTTCCAACTGATTATAAAATCTACTGTTTTGACGGAAAAGCACATTGCACTCGGATATGCACGGAACGGACCTCAAATGGCCCTGCAAAATACGATATTTACGACCGAGAATGGAATCAATTACCATACCTTCGGACAAGTCTATTGGTGAATCGATTCATTCCAAAGCCTGCAGGGTATGAAGAGATGATTGAAGCGGCAGAGAAGCTGTCAAAGCCATTCCCATTTGTCAGGGTTGACTTTTATAATATAAGCGGGAAAGTAGTCTTTGGTGAAATGACTTTCACACCGTATGCCTGTACTGGTAACATTTATACAGATGATGCACGATACGTGTTAGGCTCGTTGCTTAGGCTCCCGGCAAAACGTTTATGACAACATGTGTTATATATGGTATCAACTGTAGTTGCTGAAATGGCAAGGAATGTAGGTAATTGAGCTAAACAGAAGTTATCCGTAATCAGTTTTAACAGTCAGGTGAATAATGTAACACACTAACATTACAATCAGAATCAGGCTCACAGAATGTGTGGTTTTCGTATTTATCTTCACGACAGGAGTATTCCCGTATGACTGCCAGGCCAGTCGTGGCTGATTTTTACGTAGAAAGCCAAAAGGTTTCGAAACGGCGTATCCTGTATATTAATTTTTCTTTTCCGCCAATGAGCGTTCCAGGAATCTGGAGGGCTCTTTCTTTTACAAAATACTTGGTTCAATTCGGATATGATGTAACCGTCCTGTGTGCTGATAGATCTTGGAACAACACGTATGACGAGACCTTGCTTGTCGATATGCCTCCGAAAATGCGAATCAAGCGGCTTAAAAGCATATCCTTGGCGGACATCTTGCAAAAAATGGAACATGTAGCACGCAAATCAAGATTCAGGCTTCTTTCAAAGATCTTGGAAGGCATGGAATGGCGCATTGCGAGACTATATCCTGAACCAAACTTTCTGTGGTGCTTCAAGGCCACTTTGGCCGGGGTTTTTCTTGCACTATCGAGAAGAATTGACTGCGTTATTACCAGCGGCCCTCCTCATATTTGTCATATCCCGGGGTTGATGATTTCCAAATGCACTCGGGTCCCCTGGATTATGGATTATCGCGACCTATGGACAGATGACCCGGATCTGAGTCCGCAGAGCGGCTATCAGAAGAGGTTATTTCAAGTTATTGAAGCATACGCAACTAGGCATGCCGATGCTGTTACCACCGTATCACCAGGTTGGCAAAGACATTTGAAGAGCAGATTTAGCGGTACAACCAAATCGGACCGGTTTTTCCTGATAAGGAACGGACACAACCTTGATAAATTTACTTTCGAATACCATAATGGTCCTCATTACGACGGTCGGCTTCACATACATTTTAATGGTACGCTTCAAATCCTTGCCAAGACTACATCTGTGCTGGACGCGCTTTACAAGTTGCGATCAGATGACATACGTGGTGGAACGCTTCCAATAGTTACTTTTACAGGTATTGATGATCTATTTATGAAAGAAATAAGGTCACGCAATCTTGAAGACATTATTTTGGATGTAGGTTACATGACATATTATCAAAGCATAATGTACAGTCTTAGTTGTGATGTGCTCTTAATCATAGTTAATAACGATAACCCATCACGCTGGGGGACTATCCCGAGAAAGACTTATGAGTATATGGCGTTGGGGCGTCATATTTTAGCCGTAGTTCCTTTTGAAAGTGACGTTAGAGAACTTCTGAAAGAATACGGGAATGCCACAGTCTGCGATGTCGATGACCCTGATGATATTTGCAATGCATTGATGAAACTTATCACATTGCACGGTGAACATAAACTCAATACAAATCTGGATGTCGGAAAGAGAGAAATGGCCCTAGAGAAGTACTCTATGGAGCACCACACGCGCCAACTCATTTCGTTGATTGAAGCTTTGCCTAAAAAGAAATAATAACCTTTAGGGGCTAAAGCGGTCAGAATGTCCAGGACATCCAATCATAACTAACGGCGTATGCCACAGATTCCCCAAGAAAGCCAACCGATCACTTCGTGCCCGAATCAGTATGGATTTGAGATGGTAATTTGCGTGGTTTCTCGATGACTAGTGTCCTGAGTTAAAGGTTCTTTGCATAATTCATGTTGACAACTTATTGAATTCTCTACTCTTTGTGCTAGGAAATATACAAAGGATTACTGATTCAGGACACTAGTTAGGTTCATCGGATAAACCCAGCTCGAAAAAATTCGTAATAGGGATAAAGGCATGGGCGGACCTCTAAAGCGAATAAGCGTTATTATCCCGAGTTACAATGCTGAGAAGTTCCTTTCCGAAGCCATTGAATCGGTACTGCACCAGACCTGCCCTGCAGAAGAAATAATTGTGGTAGATGACGGCTCAGTCGATAGCACAGTTTCAATAGCACGATCTTTTGGCAGTTCTGTAATAGTAATACGACAGTCTAATGCCGGCCCTTCCGCAGCAAGAAATGCCGGAGTGAAAAACGCCTCTGGAGAACTGATAGCTTTTTTGGATGCCGATGACCTCTGGGAATGCGATAAACTGGAGCTGCAGGCATTATATCTCGCGGAACACAGGGAGGCTGTTGCTGTCGTATCAAGTCTTTCATACTTCATAACAGGAATCTACGATATCGATGAGCATCTGGATGACCATGCGTTGCTTTCATACGATCCTATTGATTTCCTGGCGTTCACAAGGTTTTATCCTTCAACCCTCATGGTTCGCAGTGAGATCGCAAAAGCGCTGCAATTTCCTGAAGGTATTCATAATTCCGAAGACTTGATATACGATGCGCTCCTTCGTGTTCGCGGGCGGATAGGCGCGGTTGAAAAAGTTCTCGTGAAAAAGCGGACCCACCCGGAGCAAATCACTCATAATGCCGTGCACTTTGGTGTGTCTCTAAATGCTCGGCTTGATTGGGCCAGAAAGAACTTCCATGCCATAAATGTGCAATCGGCTTCATCAGCCGAATCGGCCATACTGGGCGGCGCGGTCCACGAAGTTCTGTTGAGTTACTGGAGCCGCAATTTGAGCAAGTTTAAAAAAATGCGCAGCGAACTCTTGTCGATATGGCCGAGCGAGAAGCCTGTACCCAGGGAGTTGACTCGCTTTGTACCTCCGAAAATTCTACTCAGATTAAAAGACTTCGTGGATGGATTTCGTAATAAGTCCGAATGATTCGGAACTTATTCCAGTCCTCATATAAGCTGGTGCAATTGCCAGATGGTTAAACCTGGACTAAAAGTTACAATTGAATATGACGGATAAAGCACAAGAGCCTGAAAAAGTAAGCGTAATTATTCCGACATATAATCGTGAACGTTTTATCGCCAAGGCAATATGCAGTGCTATCGAGCAAGGTTATGGAAACGTCGAGATAATAGTAGTTGACGATCACTCCAACGATAATACTGAAATAGTCGTCAGCCGTTTGATTAAGGACTTCCCATGCATCAAGTATTTCAAAAATATTCGGCGGAAGGGGCCTTCCGGAGCCAGGAACACGGGAATTCTGAAATCATCGGGACAATACATTGCTTTCCTGGATTCCGATGATATTTGGCTCCATAATCACTTGTCCAGCAGCGTAGAGATTCTAGCAGGAGACCCTCAATTAAGCCTCCTTTTTGGAAATTACGAAGTTGTCGATTACAAAACAGGGCAGCATTTATATAATTTCTTCGACCGGAAAGTAATACTTCATTCGCTTCAGTCTGTTCAAAGTGCACCTGGAATCATGATTGTGAATGATAACCTGTTTATTGCCTTGATAAAGGAGAACTTTTTTCAATTAGGCACCTTGATTTGCCGCAAACATGCGCTGCATGACATACTTTTTGACGAAGATGTGATGTTCCGCGAGGATGGAGACTTTGGTATCAAATTATACAAGGAATCACATGCGCGATTTGCATATCGTACCGATCCTACCGTTAGAGTGTACAGACACGATACGAATATGACACGGACTGGGGATCCAAGTATTTCAGTTGATTATGTCAAAGCTGAATTATTATTGTTCACAAGCTACCCAAGAAAATACAATCTCTCCAGACATGAAAAGTCAATTGTGTCTAAGGCGATACACGATGTACTGCTCGAACTAGCTTATATACACCGAAAATCCGGTTGCCATCTTGAAGCGTTTCTGCATGTTCTAAAAAGCTTTAGATTCGGTATTTCATACAAGCAAATGCAAGAAATGGCCAAAGCTTTACCAGATGCACTCTATTCCTGGTGCAAAGTTAGAATGATCCTGTGATTTCCCTAACGGCAAAGATCATTGGGCATTGACATACTTGCAGGAGAGCGCCGCAAAGCTCCCCGGCAATGCTGAAGCCCTGTTTCATCCTGGGATAGTAGAATGCCGGCTCGGCAATTATGATGAAGCGAAGCAGGCCTTGAGTCGCGCCCTGGAAAAGGGGGGGAATTCAAAGGCGCCTAGGAAGCGAAGAGTGTTCTGACTGAAACGGCGCAATGATATCTCTGTAACTGCCTGGTTACCTCGTGCTTTTTTCGTGGAATCAAATCAATTTTTAGGTTCTTATAAGTATCGTATCGGGCTTGACTCTCATTTCCGGGTCTCTGCGGATTTTGCGGTGAGTTTCATATGAATAAAACAATACTCGTTACCTACGGCGCAGGATTCGTCGGATTCATCTGAAGTAATTTCGTTTCTTGTGAAAGGCGCCGTAATAACCGGATTGTCAATCTAGATATCCTCACTTATGCCGGGAACCTTTTGAACCTGGAACAGTTCAACGGTGACCCCGATCACATTTTCATACAAGGAGACATACGCGACCGGGACTTAAAGTCGCGTGCCTTGAGCAGATAGCTATGGCATGGGATACATCGATGCCCGGCAAGTCCGTTTGCTCGCGGAACCCTTAGTCAAGAACAGGTCAGGTAATTCCGTCGGTGCTTTGCGGGCCCAAATGGCGTCCATCTTCGATCTCATACCTGGAGCTATGGATTCACCCCAAATAATGCGCGAAGCTTGAGCATAGGAATTGAACGAGAATCGGGAAGCTTTTGCTTCCTGCTCCACGTGCCTTAATTTCTCAGTTCCTCAATTCCCCAATCCGTAGCCATTTGTGTCAATCCTGTTTGCAAAGCTTTTCTCTGTGCCCCCGGATCGAGTCCGGGGCAGGCCTCTGCGGTGAACGTGTAGGTTTTTGGCAGGCCAAGTTTAAACATAAGCCCAAGGTGATAAGCCCCGGGCTTTTTTTTGTTTATGCGCCCGGCATGGCGCACTCAAAGACGAAAAGCAGTTCACCGCAGAGCAGAAGAGTTTTTAATTACGGGTTGTTAGTTTTTAGTAACTCAAAACCGGTAAGCGTGAAGCGTGAAGCTTTTGCAACAGCAGGTGCCCAAACAGATTACTGTTACGATAACACAGTCTATGGTTGGAATGTTTCAACCATAGCGGAGGGAAACTATTTCGAAGCGGCTTCCGATACTTTTCAGAATAACATTTTAGTAGATACGAAAGGCAATCCTTATTTTGCCGCTAATCCGTCTGTTTATAGTAATAATTTATTCTATAGCACATATAGTACGCCTCCATCATTGCCATCATTCTACTCAACAAGCAATGGAGATAAAAACGCGAACCCGCTGTTCAACAATGCAGGGAGCTATGGCTTCTCGCTTCAGTCAGGAAGTCCGGCTCTGGCGGCGGGGTACAATCTGACGGCCACTTACCCTCTGGACTTTTACGGCAATACGCGCCCTGTACCGCATAGCATAGGGGCGGCTGAGTTAACAGGGGGTGGAGGGGGTGGCACATCGCTTACGGCTCCTGGGCGGCCGTATATCGAACAATGACTAACGGCCCGGTGCATCGCGGAATGCGGCTGGAAGTTTACGCTTTCGTACTATGGCATTGCCTCAATATCTTTCGTCTACTGCAGTCACTCCTCCGGATGCGCTTTTTGCTGAAGTCTTTTCTCTTCGTCCCGGTATGGTTCCTATGCCTTCCAGATCGAGGTGACGTGAGGGAGCACGTGTACTGGCCCATAGGGGATATTCAGGAGGACCGCGGCCGGCGGAGCCTGATCGCTTTTACGCTGGAACTGCGGGAACTTGTGGTGGATGCGATCAGGCTGCGCGCTGCGGCCGCTGGACGATACGGCAGCATTCTCAGTGGCGGATCGTAAAGGTTTCAGTCGATTCAGTACGTAAGGACCGTACCTTCGCATCGGCAGTTGCTCTCAGGAACTGGCTCCTGTCTGCCGGAATGCCGGGCGAGGCTGTTAATCCTGAATAATGCTTCAACTGGGCTGTCAACAGATGCCAAACCGCATTTTCGGTTCGGATTCTAGCCCGGAGACTTCTGGAACAACCCCGGGGCTCGCAAAATCATACGGTTGCCCAACCCGAACATGCAAGTGACACATCTTGCAATGGGACCGGTTTTGGCAGTTTCAGGATACACTCTACGGGACATGAGTTACTGCTTCCGGCAGGCGCCGTTGCAAGAGGAAGCAGTGCTTGCAAATAATGAGCTTTTCGAAGAGTTTCAGAGGCGCTCCTGGATGGACTAAAACTGGAGGCGATTGCCGGGAAAACACCAAAGTGTTTAAGCGATTTGCGGGCTGCCTAAAAAAAGGACCTCTCGACCTACAAGAGAAAATCCAGGAACTGATCGAGCGCAATGACTCGAGCCACCTGAATACTCAATCAGCACGTCCGTATTTATCGTCAAACCGACGGATATCGTCTTCTCCCAAATAGCTGCCGGACTGGACCTCAATTAGTTCCAGAGGTATTTTGCCGGGGTTTTCCAGGCGATGCCGCGTGCCCCAGGGAATGTATGAGCTTTGGTCTTCATTGAGCAGGAATTCCTCGTCGCCCTTTGTTACGCGGGCGGTTCCCCTTACCACGACCCAGTGTTCCGCTCTGTGGTAATGCATCTGAAGAGAAAGAGATGCGCCGGGATTTACGATTATACGCTTCACCTGGAAGCGATCACCGGTATCGACGGACTCGTAAGACCCCCATGGACGGTACGTCCGGGAATGAGAAAGCGCCTCCTCTCTCATTTGCTTTTTGAGTCTGCCGACAATCAGCTTGACATCCTGAGAACGTTCCATCGATGTAACCAGCACTGCGTCCTTTGTCTCGATGATGATCTGGTTTTCTAGGCCGAGGGCCGCAATGAGCCTGTTTTCCGAATGGATATAGCAGTTGCGGACATCTTCCAGTAAAACATCTCCTGTGACAACGTTGCGGCGCTCGTCTTTTTCGCCCACTTCATGAAGTGAAAGCCAGCTCCCAACATCACTCCAGCCCACTGTCAGGGGAATTACGACTGCATGCGGCGTTTTTTCCATAACCGCATAGTCCAGGGAAATATTCGGACATGAGGCAAAGGCGCCCTCTTCAAGGCGAGTAAAGTCCAGATCCCGCCTGGCCTTTTCATATGACTCGCGGCAGGCACTGAGAAGTTCAGGCGCAAGCCGGTCCAGTTCCTCAAGAAAAACAGAGGCCCGGAACATGAACATGCCACTGTTCCAGAAGTACTCCTTTGAATCCACATAGGAGCATGCTTTTTCATAGTCCGGCTTCTCAATGAATTCTCGAACAACGCAAGCGTTGCCGTTTGAGTGTCCTGGAACAGATTGCCCTTTGCGGATGTACCCGTAACCGGTTTCCGGTCGGTCGGGAACGATCCCGAAAGTTATTATTTTGCCATCCGATGTAAGTTCGGTTGCTTGCTGAACAGCCGCTGCAAAAAGGTCATCTCCCCGGATGAGATGGTCCGCAGGCAGAACTAGCAGGTCGGGGTCTTCGTCGTTTTTCATAGCGGCCAGCGCGCCCACGGTAATTGCCGGGCAGGTGTTTCGGCCGACAGGTTCAAGGATGATATCCGCATAAGTCATGTTAAGCACCTGAATCTGTGCTGCCGCCATGAAGCGGTGGCTTTCGTTGCACACAATTATGGGAGGTGCTGTTCCGGCAATTTTCGACAGGCGGACAAGGGTTTTCTGAAACAGGGAGTGTTCTCCTCCCAGAAGCGGCATCAACTGTTTTGGCAGATGCTCTCTTGAAAGGGGCCACAACCTGGATCCCACACCACCGGACAAGATGACGGGTGCTATCATTGCTGTCCGCCTGTTATTTGAGGTCAAAGATAAGCTTTGTGGGCACACTCCAACGGGCTGAGGAGGAAAACACCACTTTACGAATATCCTTTGCCCTGCCTTTATCCGGAATAATGCATCAAGTTGTACCCCATGCCTCCAAACCGCATTTTGGGGTTGAGTTCTGCCCGAAAAAACTTCTGGAACAACCCTAAAGCCGGCAAAACTATACACTTTTGCAATCGCAGATGCAAGTGCAAGGTCAAGGAGACTGGTTTTTGCAATTTCAGTACACACCTCCTTTCCCGCAGTTAATAGCTCGCTTCCCGCCCCTCATTGTGTTGGAGAGGCTCAGGCGAATAACATGCGATAATAGCGGGCGAGGGAAAAAGCCGACTCAACATGGACGTAACACTTCGTGGCATAGTAGGCCACCCTGGCCCCAACCTTGACGAGCCGCCTGATGACCTTGTCTATGGATGGCTTGACGCTCTCGCGCCAGAATGCCGCATCCCGAGTCATGCAGAAGCATGCAGCTCTTCCGTGAAGCCCTGGCTCCTGACTTTACGGTTGGAATCATTTCATGCGCGGGCCCGTACTATGATCCAAAGAGATGGTGGGAATCAAGCGAAGGGTTCAAGACCGTCATCGATGAGACGCTTTCATACATTTACGCTCAACTCTTCTTTCCCCGGGCCAAAGCCCTGATTACAAACGAATTGAGGGATTAATTTCTAAATCCCTGAGTTTTCTCTGCTGCCTTTGTGTCTCTGTGGTGAATCGAATAATCAAGACACAGGCGCCGGTTCCATGGCCGAGACGGCTTGGTCCAAAAAGAAGCGAGAAGCCAGAAGAGTTTTTAGTTACCAGTTGTTAGTTTTTAGTAACTCAAAACCGAAAGCTCAAAATCCTTTCTTAAACAGGTGTCCTGGGAGGTTTTTAGGATGTTAGACGAACCCCCAATGCCCTTTGAGATTCGTTGGTGGTCAGGTTGATGCATTATTCGGATTCATAACAACACTTTAATTGTGGAAAAATGGTTATGCGATGTTTTCAATTTTCCTTTCTAAATCCGAGTAAAGTTCGATATCTCTCCCGTCACCTTTAGCTGAAATATTACATAAGCAAGCAAAAAAAAACCCAACTATGACACCTGCAGAAAGCCATGCCAGGAACCACATCTGTCACCCCCTTCTCCCTCTTATCGAAAATAGCCCTTTTCTTTCATCGGCGAACGAATTTCCCCACATCAATAGACTGTCCTTGTTACGCTATCGTCTCGGGAGCATGACTTTTGTGTGAAGGTCAATGAAATTACTTCTCAAGAATTATTGAAAAATCCGAGATAAAATCCGGCTGAAAAGTGTCCGCAAAATTTGCGATGAAACAGGCATGCAGGTTTATCCCTGAGGACCAACTGAAGCCATTTTTTTCTGAGTAGCTTGATGGACTTCTCACTCATCACCGTTTTCACTGCTCCTTTCCCGACTTTCGTCGGGATGACGCCACCCCGGCGGAAGCCGGTGTGACTGCTCCACGTGCCTTAATTTCTCAGTTCCTCAATTCCCCAATCCGTAGCCATTTGTGTCAATCCTGTTTAAAAAGCTTTTCTCTGTGCCCCCGGATCGAGTCCGGGGCAGGCCTCTGCGGTGAACGTGTAGGTTTTTGGCAGGCCAAGTTTAAACATAAGCCCAAGGTGATAAGCCCCGGGCTTTTTTTGTTTATGCGCCCGGCAGGGCGCACTCACCTGGACGTGCAAGTCCTCTACAGGCATTCGATCCCAACTATCGCACCATGAACCAGTGTTTGCCTAAACGAACTGTGACTTCCGATCATTCTATGCCTTTCGCGCCACTTCCCGCTGCATCGCGGCCAGGAATTCAGCGCCGTTCAGTATAACCCGTTCATCGACATCGAAGGTCGTGCTGTGATGGCCGCCGCCTACAGGGGTGCCGAACAGAACGAACAACGCCTTGCCCCCCCTGCTCTGAACACGTTCCATCATCACGGTCACGTCTTCGGAGGCATTAAAGGCGATCTCCTGTAT
>Ga0187858_10000403_pt1 | contig 54966 bp, 52 predicted proteins | sample June2016WEW_8_15_FD_133015 | JGI IMG/M metagenome (GOLD analysis project Ga0187858, IMG submission 133015) | Peatland microbial communities from SPRUCE experiment site at the Marcell Experimental Forest, Minnesota, USA - June2016WEW_8_150 | ecosystem: Environmental > Terrestrial > Soil >...
CGCTGGATTTCCTCTACCGCCGCGGCGCACACGCGGATGCTCCCCGGGTTGACCTGATCCTGCTGGACCTGAACCTGCCCGAATACGACGGACGGCAGGTGCTGGAGCGGATCAAGGCCGATGGGGACCTTCGCGCCATTCCGGTGGTGGTCCTGACCACATCGTCCCGCGGCCCTGGCCGGGGGACGGGCGGGGGGCGAAGAGCGGCAGTGTCCGCATGAGCCGCGCGGCCGGCCACTATGCTGGCGCGATCATGTCGGCTCCCGCCAGCCGGCCGAGTCCGGCCCGACAGTGACGAGCAGGTTCCGGATGGAGCTTCAGGATGAGAGGCCGGGCGGCGGTGCCGCCGGCCCGCCGGACCGGATGCTGGTGCTGCTCGTCGAGGATGATGACGGTGATGCTCTCCTCGTCGAGGAGCTGCTGCACGATGTGTCCGCCGATGTGACGATGCGCCGGGTACGGTCGCTGGGCGAGGCCAAGCCCCTGCTAGCCGGCGTCACCTGCGCCCTGCTGGATCTCGGCCTGCCCGACTCTGACGGCCTGAACGGCCTGCGCTGGCTGCAGGAGCACGCGGTTGCGGTGCCCGTGGTCGTCCTCACCGGCCTGGCCGACGAGCATCTCGGCGCGGCAGCGGTGCGGGCAGGCGCCCAGGACTACCTGGTCAAGGGCCAGGTCGACGGACCGCTGCTGCACCGGGTGATCCGGTACGCAGCCGAGCGCCAGCAGGCCGAGGAGCTCAAGCGGCAGCTCAACGAGGCCCGGATCTACGCCGACGAGAATGCCCGGCTGGAGCGCGGGCTGCTGCCGTCGCCGCTGCTGGCCGACCCGCGCCTGACGGTCGCCACCCGGTACTGGCCGGGTGGCCAGCGGATGCTGCTCGGCGGGGACTTCTACGACGTCGTCGAGGCCGCGGATGGCTGGGTGCACGCCCTGATCGGCGACGTCAGCGGGCGCGGGCCGGATGAGGCCGCGCTCGGGGTGTGCCTGCGGGTCGCCTGGCGGACCATGGTGCTGGCCGGCCGGCCCGTCGGCGAGGTGCTGTCCGCCGTGCAGCAGGTCCTCGGTCACGAGCGGCAGCAGGACCGGACCTTCACCACGCTCTGCATGCTGTCAGTGGCGCCCGGCCGGACCAGCGGACGGCTGCACCTGGCCGGGCATCCCGAGCCGCTGCTGATCACGCCCGGGGGGGTGCGGGAGCTGAAGGCGCCGATCTGCCTTCCGCTCGGAGTCACCCCCGCGCAGGACTGGCCGTGCAGCGACGTGACCCTGGGGGACAGCTGGTCCGTGCTGCTCTATACCGACGGCCTGATCGAGGGCCGGGTCGGGGAGGGCCCGGAGCGGCTGGGCAGCGAGGGGCTGATCAGCCTGATCCAGGCGGCGCTCTCGTCGCTGCCGCCGGCCGGGCCCGGTGACCGTCAGCTGCGCGATCAGATGCTGCTCGGATCGGTGATCGATCAGGTCCGCGAGCTCAACGGCGGCAGCCTGGACGATGATCTCGCTGCGCTGGTGCTCGGCTTCTCAGCGGGCGCCTCGTAGCGCGAGGACCACCAGCGCCGGGGGCAGGCCCGGCTGCCCGGACGGCACAGGCAGGGAGCAGATGCCCGCGACTGACATGACCGGCGCTCACGGTGCTTCCGGCTCGTCGCTCGGGCCCGGCTGCGCATCGGCCGATCCCAGTTCGGGGTCATCCGGCAGATCGGGGTCAAACGGCAGGTCAGGGCCGGGCTGGCGGATCCGGCCGGCCGGGCCGGCATCGCCGCCCGCCTGGCGCAGGCCCGACTGCTCCTGGTAGAGCCGCTGGGCGCGCTCGCCCGGTGTCTCGCCAGGGCGCTCGCGGTCCTCGTCGTTGGCCGGATTCTGGAATGGTGTCTCGCCCATGGCGATCATCCTGCCCAGGCGCCGCCGGGTAATTCCCGTCCGCGCATTCCCGTCCGGGCCTCAGGCCCGGCCCGGCGGCCCGCAGTCGCGGCAGGTTCGTGACCGACCGCTGACGGGCCGGGGCGGTCTCGCCCCGGCGTGCCTGGCCGGCAAGTCAGGCTTCCGCTGACAGCGGCGGCCCGCTAGGGCATGATGCGCTGCATGCTTGACCATGTAGCGATCCAGTGCGCAGACGTGGCCGCGAGCGCGGCCTTCTACGATGCCGTGCTCGCCCCGCTGGGCGGGACGCGGGCCATGGACTTCGGCGAGGTCATCGGGTTCGGCGTCGGGCCGAAGCCGGATTTCTGGATTGGCCCGCGGAGCACGGGCGAGGGATTCCGCGAGTCGCACCTTGCCTTCACGGCGCCGGACCGGGCCGCCGTCCGGGCTTTCTTCGACGCCGCGGTCGGCACCGGGGCGGAGGTCCTGCATGAGCCAGCGCTCTGGCCTGAGTATCACGCCAGCTACTACGGGGCCTTCGTCCGCGATCCGGATGGCAACAACGTCGAGGCCGTCTGTCACGTCCCGGAATAGGAACGGGGGACTGGTGGTCCCTCAGCCCGCGGCGGACGCCCAGTCCTCGCTGCGCTGCCAGAGCTGGCCGGCAAGTTCCCTGGTGGCGACCGGACTGGGCTCCCGCTCACGGCAGTCGTCGTAGAAGCGGCCGCTCGCCGTGGCCACGTCCGCGGATGCGGCGCAGTACAGCGAGGTCCTGGCCCCCTGCTCGGTGGACAGCATGCGCCGGGTGACCAGCGGCCGGACCGGCCAGGGCACCCGGCGCCAGATGTCGGAGGCGACAACGCCGGGGTGCAGCGCGTAGGTCGTGACGCCGGTGCCGGCCAGGCGGCGGGCCAGTTCCCGGCTGAAGAGCACGTTGCAGAGCTTGGACACCGCGTACTCCCGCAGGCCGGTTATCGTGCGCGTGCGCTGCCGCAGCCGGCCGAAGTCGATGCCCTTCGCCTGGTAGTGCGCGTCGCTGGAGACCGTGACGACCCGCGCGGGCGCGCTGGCCTGCAGGCAGCCGAGCAGGGCCGTGGTCAGCGCGAAGTGGCCGAGGTGATTGACGCCGAATGTCAGCTCGAACCCGTCGCTGGTCAGGCCGCGCTGTCCGGCTACGCCCGCATTATTGATCAGCACGTGCAGCGGCGCGCCCATGGTCAGGAACTCCTCGGCGCAGCGGCGGACCGAGGCCAGGTCGGCCAGGTCGAGCGCGAGGACGTGCACGCGGTCACGGCCGGCGGCTGACGCGATCTCGGCCGCGGCGGCCTGGCCCCTGGCCGGTGACCGGCAGGCGATGAAGACCCGCGCGCCGCGCCCGGCCAGCCCGGCTGCGGTCGCCTTGCCGATCCCGGTATTGCCGCCGGTGATGAGAACCGTCCGGTCTGATAGGTCGCCCATTGCCGCCCTTCGCTCTGTTGCTCCGGGGTTACCCTAGTCTCGTGTCCCGGCGAGTACCGCGGCGGCGGGCAATCCGGTCAGGCCAGGAAGGACAATCGCACCTGCCGGTCCGGGTTATCGGTGTTGATGTCCACCAGGGCGACGGACTGCCAGGTGCCGAGGGCCAGCGAGCCCTGCACGACCGGCAGCGTGGCGTAGGGCGGCACCAGCGCCGGCAGGACATGCGAGCGGCCGTGCCCCGGCGAGCCGTGCGCGTGCCGCCAGCGCTCGTCGGCCGGGAGCAGCCGGGCCAGGGTGGCCAGCAGATCGTCGTCGCTGCCCGCGCCCAGTTCCAGCACCGCGACGCCGGCGGTGGCATGCGGCACGAATACGTGCAGCAGCCCGTCGCCGCCATCCGCTGACTCACGGGCGAACTGCTCGCACTGGGCGGTGATGTCATGGACGGCATCGCGGCTGCCGATGCGGACGCGGAACGTCATAGTCTTCATGCCGAATGACTGTCGGTCATCTGCGGCCGTCATGCAAATACCGGGCCAGGCCGCCCTCCTCGCGGCGCTCGCCGGGCCTGGGAGCGGGCGCTCAGGTGCGCAGGTAGGACGCGCCGTTCAGGTCAAGGATGGCGCCGCTGGCCCACTCCGCCTCCGGCGAGGCAAGGAACACGACCGCGGAGGCGACCTCATCCGGCCTGGCCACCCGGCCGAACGGGCTCTGCGCGCGGATGGCGTCGCCACGCGGGCCGTCCAGGTGCCGGGCGGCCATGTCCGTCGCCACGAAACCGGGCGCCACCGTGGCCACGGTGATGCCGACGGGCGCCAGCGCCCGGGCGAGCGACTGGCCGAGCGCGTTCAGGCCCGCCTTGCTCGCCCCGTAAGCGGGCTGCTCGGGCTCGCCCCGGAAGGCTCCGCGGGACGACACGTTCACGATGCGGCCGCCGCCGCGCGGGATCATGTACTGCACCGCGCACCAGGTCACGTTGGCCGCCCCGACGAGGTTGAGCGCCAGCGTCGACTGCCAGGCTTCCTGCCACTGCTCGTAGGTCATCTCGGTGATCGGGTGCCGGATGTAGGAAGCCGCGTTGTTGACCAGCACGTCCAGCCCGTCCAGCCCGGCCGCGGCCTCGTCGACCATGCCGCGGACCGCGTCCGGGTCGGCCACGTCGGCCTGCACGGTCACGTGGCCCTCACCCGGCAGGCTGGCCAGCACCTGCGCGGCCAGATCCGCTGAGCCGCGGTAATGGATCGCCACCCGGTCGCCCTGGGCGGCGAAGGCCTCGGCGATGGCGCGGCCGATGCCGCGCGACGCCCCGGTTACCAGGACTGCCCGATTACTCACCCGCCGACCCTATCGTGCGCACTCGAGGCGCGCCCCGGCCCCGCATCCGTGACCTGGTGACCAGGAATGTCAGCGTGCCGGGTGCCGCAGAGCTTCTTGGCCACCGGATCCGGCGGCGAGCATCACCCCTCAGCCATCGCCGCCACGACCGGGCGGCGTCTCCTAATGAGACAGCGGGTCACAGGCCTGCGCTGTACTGGTTTGATGGATCTTCTCCGTGATGGACCTCGCCGGCAGGCCTTTTGCATGGCGAGCGGGCCATGCGGGACGATGGCTTCGCTACGCGACCGGATGAGGGAGAGCCCCCATGATCTTCATCACCGCCAAGTTCCGGATCCTGCCGCAGGACGCCGACCAGTGGCCGCAGATCTCAGCCGAGTTCACTGAGGCGACCTGCGCGGAGCCGGGCTGCCTGTGGTTCGACTGGTCCAGGAGCGTTGCGGACCCGACTGAGTACGTCCTGGTGGAGGCGTTCCGCGATGATGCGGCCGGGGCGGCGCACGTCCAGTCGGAGCACTTCAGGAACGCGCAGCGGTCGCTCCCGCTGCACCTGGCGCAGACGCCCCGGATCGTCAACGTGAGTATCCCGCAGGACGACTGGTCGCTGCTGGGCGAGATGGCGGTGCCCGCCCGGGGCTGAACAGGCCGCCTGGTCACCGGCAGGCGGCGCCGCCGCAGTGCCGCCTCGGGCCCGCTCAGGGTCGGCCTTGGGGCCCCTCAGGGCCGCCGCAGGGTCGGCCTCACCACAGGTCGCCGCTGGTCAGCACGTAGATGCACGGCACGAGCGGGATCAGGGCGAGGATGGCCCAGGCCAGTTTGGGGCCGCTGCGCATGCCCGGCCGGGTCGCCAGGTCGAGCCAGATGAGCACGATGGCGAGCGGATGCAGGATGAGGCAGATCAGGAGTTCGATAAGCTTCTTCATTGCCCGAATCTACCGGGCCGTGGCCGTGGCGTCGCTAGCCGTCTCCGCCGGGCACGGCGACCGGGGTGACTGGCCTGCCCGCCCGCCGGCAGATCGACGCGAAGGCGGCCGCGTCCCGCACCGCGGCACCGCCCGGATCGTTGTTGAGATAGACGAAGACATCCGCATCGCCCGGCCAGGCCCGGCTGATCCGCTCCACCCAGCGGCGGAGTGCCTGCTGGCCATATCGCGGCCATGGGCGGGCCGCTCCCTCGTGCAGCCGCAGGTAGCCCCAGCTGGCCGTGCGCCAGAGCGGGGTGACCGGGCGGCCGAGCCGGTCGGCCCAGCACAGCGCGGCCTGGCGGCTGGCCAGCAGGTCACGGATCTCCTCGGTCCACCACGACTCGTGCCGGCACTCCACCGCCACCCGGACCCCGCTGCCGGACCGCGCGAACTCGGCCAGGCACTCATCCAGCGCGGCCGGGTCGGCGGGCAGATTGGGCGGGAGCTGGAGCAGCATCGGGCCGAGCCGGTCACCGAGCCCGGCGGCCGCCCGCATCAGCCGCCCGACCGGCTCGGCCGGATCCCGAAGCCGCCTGATGTGGGTGAGATAGCGGCTGGCCTTGACCGCCATGACGAAGCCCTCGGGCGTCCGGGCGCGCCAGTCCGCGAAGGTCTGCTCGCCGGGAAGCCGGTAGAAGGAGCCATTGTTCTCGACCGTGTGGTACTGCCCGGCGTAGTACTCCAGCCAGCTGCGCTGCGGGACGCCGGGCGGGTACAGCACGCCGCGCCAGTCGCGGTACTGCCACCCGGATGTGCCCACCAGGACCGGCATAGCCGAACGCAGCCTCCCCTCGGCCAGCGCCACTGCGCCGGCGCGATCAGCGCCGGGCCAGCCGGCGCCCTACGACGTCACCGTAGACCACCTCCGGCGGCCAGCGTCCGCATCGCTGCACGGGGGCGCCGCGGAGCCAGCCGCGGCCCCAGAATCTGGTGAATGCCTACCGGACTGGCTTCATCTACACCCAGATCATCCGCAGCGGCGATGAGCTGAAGACCGGCGCGAACGGCTACGACAAGGAATTCAGCCACGACGTCATCGGCATCCTGTCCAACCTGCTCACCCAGGGCTACACCAGCAACGCGCACGGGCTGCTGGACCGGGCCGCTACGTCATCGGCACCCAGACCCAGTACGACGACGGGGTCTGGACCTACCCGTGGCCGTGGGCCATCTACCTGCTGAAGACCGGCGACCTGAGCTTCGTCAAGGCCAACTTCGACACCGAGGGTCCGGCCGGCAAGTCCGAGCCGAGCATCGAGGACACCGCCCACCTGATCGCCGCTGACCGGACCGGTCCGGGCGGGATCATGGAGGAGACCAGCGACATCGACGCCAACGGCTACTGGACGATCGACAACTACGAGGCGCTGATGGGCCTGGCCGCCTACCGGTGGCTCGCCGAGCAGGTCGGCAATACGGGCCAGGCCGCCTGGGCGGCGTCCGAGTACGCCAGCCTGCTGGCCGCGACCGATAAGACCCTGGACGCGACCATCCCGGCCGATCACCTCAGCTACCTGCCGTGCTCGATGATCGAGCCCAACACCGGCAACCGCTGCGCCAACGCCGAGGACGCGAACTGGGCGGTCCCGTTCCTGTTCGGCCGCTGGGCCTGGGATGGGTATCTGTTCGGCGCGCCGATCAGCGGTCCCGGCGCCAGCCTGATCGACGCCACCTACCGCTACGGTTTCGCCCGGCTGGCGGGCAAGCTGCCGCCGGACAACTTCGGCGGCTACCCGACGCAGTACTACAGCACCGCCTACAACGCGGGCTACGGCGAATGGGGCCTGGCCAGCAGCGACTACCGGGATCAGGGCATCCTGAGCTACGAGTTCATGATCTCCAACGGGCAGAGCGGCCCGTACTCCTGGTGGGAGAGCCAGCAGTTCCCGAACGCCGGATCGCCGTGGATCGGGACGCATCCTGAGGCGGGCAACGGCTCCTCGCCGCATGCGTGGGGCATGGCCAACGCCAGCATGGTGCTGCTGGACTCGCTGGCCGCGCAGCGAGCCGATGGCAGCCTGATCGTGGGGCGCGGCGTCCCGGCCGCGTGGCTGCGCAGCGGCCAGGTCATCAGCCTGGCCAACTTCCCGACCGTCGGCGGCAAGCACATCGGGCTGAAGATCAGCACCAGCGGGGTGGCGGTCACGCTGAGGCTCAGCGGCCAGCAGCCGGCCGGGTCCGTCCTGTTCCAGCTGCCCGCATTCGTCGGCAACATCGCCCACGCCAGCGCGGGCACCGTGAACGAGGCGACCGGCACCGTCACGCTGCCGGCCACCGTCCGCACGGTCACCGTGCAGCTGAAGCACGCCGCATGAGCGCCCGCCCGGCCGGGCCTGCCAGCGCCTGCGCGCGCGGCCCGGCCGGGCGGCCCGCTCCGGCGGCCGGCGATACGGCAGTCGTCAGCTCGGATCCAGCGGGCGGTCCGATCGTGCGGCCTGGTCTAGCGGCCGGCGATACTGCGGCCGCGCTGGTCGATTCCCAGCTCGCCATAGGGGTAGTCGGTTGCCCTCAGGTCGCTCGCGCCATCGAGCGCCGCGGTTTCCGCGGCGGTCAGGTGCAGGCCGGCCGCCCGCAGGTTGACCTCCAGCTGGCCGAGCGTGCGCGCGCCGAGAATGGTCGAGGTCACGGCGGGGCGGTCGGTCACCCAGGCCAGCGCAACCTCGGCCATGGACACGCCCCGGTCGTCGGCGGCCTTCTGGACCGCGTCGATCACGTCCCAGGTACGGGCGGTGCCGCGGCGGTCCCAGGCCTCCATGCCGCGGTTGGGATCGTCGCCGAGGCGAGTGGCCCCGGACGGCCGCTGGTCGCGCCGGTACTTGCCGGACAGCCAGCCCCCGCCGAGCGGGCTCCACGGCAGCAGCCCCAGGCCCGCGTCCAGCGCGGCGGGCACGATCTCCCATTCGATCTCGCGCACGAGCAGGCTGTACTGCGGCTGAAGGGTCACCGGCCCGGCGACGTTCAGGGCCCGGGCCAGGTGTACCGCCTTGGTCAGCTGCCAGCCGGTGAAGTTTGACAGGCCGTAATAGCGGATCTTGCCGGCCCGGACGAACCCGTCCAGCGTGCGCAGGGTCTCTTCGAGCGGCGTGCACGGATCGAAGGCGTGCACCTGGTACAGGTCGACGGAGTCCAGCCCGAGCCGGCCCAGGGACGCGTCCAGCGCGCGGGTCAGGTGCCGCGCGGACGCCCCGGCGCTGTTCGGGGAATTGTCCTGCCCGAAGCGGCCCTTGGTCGCCAGCACCATCGGCTCAGTGACCGCGGCCGGGCGGCTGGCGAACCAGCGGCCGATGATCTCCTCGGACATCCCGGCGCTGTACACGTCGGCGGTGTCGATCAGCGTTCCGCCTGCCTCAGCGAAGCGGTCCAGCTGCCGGTGCGCCTCGTGCTCGTCGGTCTCGGTTCCGAACGTCATGGATCCCAGGCACAGGCTCGACACCGCGCAGCCGCTGTGCCCCAGAGTTCGATAGTCCATATTGTCAACTTATACGCCACCACTTCATGGCAGGCAGACGGGCCGGCTGACGAGGTCGGCTGACGAGGCGCCCGGCCCGCTCCGCGTTGAGAGGCCGCCAGGGAGAAAGGCACAATACTGTTATGCCGGATATTACCCGACCTGCGTCTCATGACACCCGCCAGCCCAGCCAGCCCATCCCGGCGCGGCAGACCGGGCCGGCCCCGGCTGCCGCCAGCCGTCCGGCCCGCGACCTGGCCGATTCCTACGTGTCCGCGCTCGCTGAGCTCAACCCGCTGCTGGCGACGATGCTCGGACTGCGGCCGGACGAGGACAGGATGCCCGATCTGTCGCCATCCGGTTACCAGGCCGCTGATGAGCTCGCCCGCCGGACGCTCGCCGGGCTGCCTTCCGGGGAGCACGGGCCCGCGCACGCCCACGGTCAGGCTGACGGGCAGGCTGACGTGGCGGGGGACGCCGATGACCGGCGCTGCGCGCGGCTGCTGCGGGAGCGGCTGGAGGCCGGGCTCGCCGTCAGCGAGGCGGGCGAGCATTTGCGGGACGTCTCCAACGTCTTCGGGCCGGCCCAGCAGGTCCGCAACACGTTCCTGCTGATGCCGGCCGTGACCGAGGACGACTGGGCCGTCATCGCGCGGCGGATGCACCGGGTCCCCGATGCGCTGGCCGGCTACCGCGAGTCGCTGGCGCAGGGCGCCCGCAGCGGGCTGCTCGCCGCCCCCCTGCAGGCCCGGACGCTGGTGAGCCAGCTCGATGAATGGCAGGCCATCGGCGGCGGCCGCGGCTGGTTCGCGGACTTCGCGTCCGGGGCGAGCGTCGGGACGGCGCTGCGCCCGGAGCTGGACCAGGCGGGCTCCGCGGCGGCGGGGGCGGTAGCCGAGCTGCGTCGCTGGCTGGCCGAGGACTACCTGCCCGCTGCCAGTGACACCCCGGACGGAGTCGGCGAGGAGCGGTACCGGGTGGCGGCGCGCCGCTGGACCGGGGCCAGCCTGGACCTGGCTGAGGTGTATGCGTGGGGCTGGTCGCAGTTTCAGGAGCTGCGCACCGAGATGCAGGCGGAGGCGCAGCGGCTGCTGCCGGGAGCGCTGCCGCAGGAGGCGATGCGGTACCTCGACGAGCACAGCCCGGCCGTGGAGGGAGTCGAGGAGGTCAGGGAGCGGCTGCAGCGCATGATGGATGAGGCGATCGCCGACCTGGACGGCGCGCACTTCGACCTGGCTGAGCCGCTGAAGGCGGTGGAGGCGCGGATCGCGCCGGCCGGCAGCGCGGCGGCGCCGTACTACACCAGGCCGTCGCTGGATTTCAGCCGGCCCGGCCGCACCTGGCTGCCGACCCTCGGCCATACCCGGTTCCCGCTCTGGAACCTGATCAGCACCTGGTACCACGAGGGCGTTCCCGGCCATCACCTCCAGCTGGCGCAGTGGGTCTACCTGTCCGGCCAGCTGTCGGCCTACCAGATCTCGGTCGGCGGCGTGAGCGCCTGCTCAGAGGGCTGGGCGCTCTACGCCGAGCGGCTCATGGACGAGCTCGGCTACCTGCAGGCCGAGGGAGCGCGCCTGGGCTACCTGGACGCCCAGCTGATGCGGGCGATCCGGGTCGTCGTCGATGTGGGCATGCACCTGGGGCTCACCGTGCCCGGCGACTCGCCGGTCGGCCAGGGCCAAACCTGGACTCCCGGCCTGGCCAGGGAGTTCTTCGGCGCGCATAGCGGCCGGGACGGGGCGTTCCTGGACAGCGAGATCGTTCGCTACCTCGGGGCGCCGGGCCAGGCGATCAGCTACAAGCTCGGCGAGCGCGCCTGGCTGGCCGGGCGGGACGCCGCCATGGCCGCCCGCGGGGCCGGCTTTGACCTCAAGGAATGGCACATGGCTGCCCTGTCGCTCGGCTCACTCGGGCTGGACGACCTGACCGACGAGCTGGCCGGGCTCTAGCCAGCCAGCCGCCGGGCCGGGCTGGCGGGCCGGCTGGGTCGGTCGGCTAGGTCGGCCAGCTGGCCGGATGCGGGGAGCGCTTGCGCAGGTCATTGCGGATGTCGTGGCCCAGCTTGCGGGTCTCGCGCCGGTTCAGCAGCGCGCCGGCCGCCGCTCCGGTCAGCAGCGGCCCGAGCGAGGTCGCGCTGCGCCCGGCCCGGGCGAGCAGCCGGCGTTCCAGCCGCCGCCACAGCGGCGAGCCGACGGCGAGAACCAGCTCGCCGGGCGCCAGCCCGACGCCCCGGCGGTGCGCCCAGGCGCCGATATAGGTCACCATGCGCTCGACTCGCGAGCCAGGAGCCCGCAGCCCGTACACCTCATGCAGCTCGGCGATGAGCTTGAGCTCGATACCGACCAGCGCGAGGGTCTCGACCGCGATCTCCACCGGGGCCGCGGGGATGAAGGGCAGCACCATGGCCGCCCCGACTGCCGCGCCCACGCCGCCAGAGGCGCGGGCGGCGCCGTGGATCAGGGCGTCGGCCAGGCCGTCCGGCCCCAGGCCGGGAAACTGGGCCCGGAGCACCTGCTGGTCGCGGACCGGCAGCCGGGGAGCCATCGCCAGCACCTCGGCGGTCAGCCTGCGGCCGCCGGCCCGGGTGCCTGTCCAGGTGGCCCGGCCGCCTGCCTGCACGCCGGTCCAGGTCAGCCGGCCGCCGCGGCCGGCCAGCCGGGCGATGGCGGCCGTGATCTCGCGCCGCCGCGATGTGCTGCGGGCCTCGCTGAGATCACCGGCCAGCTCGGCCACCTGCCGGGGGAGTACCTCGCCGGATGTCCCGGCCGGATCGGCTTGAGTGCTTCCAGAGTCCGCCATGAGCTAAGTGCTACCCCGCAAAGCCGGGTACATGGGTCAGCCGCCGCGCCGGCTGACCTGCTCCCGCAGGGAAGCCCGGGCGCACCAGGACGTCCTACCCGGCCAGCTGGCGCTCGAGCGCCCGGCGGGTCAGGACCCTGGCGAGATGCTGGCGGTAGGCCCGGTCGGCGTGCATGTCCTCGCCCGGTGCGGTGCCCTCGGCCGCGTGCTGCGCCGCCTCGGCCGGGCTCGCCCCGCCGGCCAGCGCCTGCTCGGCCGCGGTGGCGCGCAGCGGCCTCGGGCCCATGTTGGCCAGCGCGATCCGGCCGCCGACCGCGGCGACCCCCACGATCGCCCAGTCGTTGGCGCGCCGGGTGAACTTCTCGTAGCCCCAGCCCGCGCCCGGCTGCCGCGGCACGCGCACGGCGGTGAGCAGCTCCGCCGGCTCCAGCGCGGTCTCGAAGAACCCGGCGAAGAAGTCATCAGCGCTGACCCGCCTGGTGCCGCCCGGTCCGCGCAGCTCGACCGACCCGCCCAGGGCGACGAGGGCCATGGGCAGGTCAGCGGCCGGGTCCGCGTGCGCGAGCGAGCCGCCGATGGTGCCCCGGTGCCGGATCTGCGGATCGCCCACCTGCGCGGCAGCATGCGAGAGCAGCGGGGCGTCGGCCCGGACGAGCTCGGAGGCGGCCAGCTCAGCGTGCCGGGTGGCCGCTCCGATGACCAGGTCGCCGCCATCCGCCGAGATCCCGGCCAGCTCGCCCAGCCCGCCGATGTCGATCAGCACGGCGGGAGTGGCGAGCCTGAGCTTCATCATCGGCAGCAGGGAGTGACCGCCGGCCAGCAGCTTGGCATCATCGCCATGCGTGGCCAGCAGGCCGAGCGCATGATCGGCGGACTGCGCCGCGATGTAGTCGAATGGCGCGGGGATCATGCGCTCACCTCGTGCTCGTCATGGCCTGCGCCGCGACTGGCCGGGCCACCGGGGCCGGCCGCGGCGGCGGTCAGCACGGCGCGGACGATGTTGTGATAGCCGGTGCACCGGCACAGGTTGCCCTCGAGTCCCTCGCGGACCTCGGCCTCGGTGGGATGCGGATTCTCCGCGAGCAGCCCCACCGCCGCCATCACCATGCCCGGCGTGCAGAATCCGCACTGCAGGCCGTGCTCCTGCTGGAAGGCGGCCTGTACCGGGTGCAGCCCGGCATCGGAGGCGAGCGCTTCCGCGGTCGTGACCTCGCGGCCCGCCGCCTGCGCGGTGAGGACGGTGCAGGATTTCACCGACTGGCCGTCCAGCAGCACGGTGCATGCGCCGCAGGACGTCGTGTCGCAGCCGACGTTGGCGGCGCGCAGCCCGCACACCTCGCGCAGGTAGTGGATCAGCAGCAGCCGGTCCTCGACCTCGTCAGCCCGGGCCCTGCCGTTGACGGTGAGCTCGACCCGCATTACGCACCCTCCGATCCGGTGCCGGCCAGGCCGGCTGCCTGCAGTGCCTGCCAGACTCGCTGCGGCGAGGTGGGCATGTCGATATGGCGCACGCCCAGGTGGGCCAGCGCATCGACGACCGCGTTCTGCACCGCGGGCGTCGCGCCGATGGTGCCAGCCTCGCCGATGCCCTTGGCACCCAGCGGGTTGTAGGAGGTAGCGGTGGCCATGTCGGCCAGCTCGAAGCTGGGTACCTCGGTCGCGGACAGGAACGGGTAGTCGGCGAAGCTCGTCGTCAGCGGATTGCCGTCCGCGTCATAGACGAATTCCTCCAGCAGCGCCTGCGCCGCGCCCTGCGCGATGCCGCCGTGCCGCTGGCCCTCGGCCAGCAGCGGGTTCAGCACCACGCCGGCGTCATCAACGGTGACCACCCGGCGCAGCACGGCCTTTCCCGTCTCAGTGTCGACATCGACGACGGCCACGTGCGTGCCGAACGGGTAGGTGGCGCCGGGGGCGGAGAAGATCGTCCGGACCAGCAGCGGCTCGCCCAGCGCCAGCTGCGCGAGCGGTACCGAGGCGTCCGGATCGCCGGCCACCGCGAAGGCACTGCGGGCTGCGTCGAAGACCAGGTCCGCCGGGCTGGCCTCCAGTTCCTCGGCCGCCCGCCGCCGGGCGACCTCGATGAGCTCTTTGGATGCCTGCTGCACCGCCGCGCCGCCCTGCTGCAGGCTGCGCGATCCGCCGGTGCCGCCGCCCTCGGGAATCAGGTCGGTGTCGCCCCACTTCAGGGTGATCCTCTCGACCGGGATCCCGAGCTCGTCGCTGGCCAGCATGGCCCAGGCCGTGGCATGGCCCTGCCCGTGCGGCGACGTCCCGGTCAGGATCGTGGCCGTGCCGTCCGGGTGCACCTCGACCGTCGCGTTCTCCTGCGGCGGGCCGGACTCGTCCCCGCCGCCGGTGATCTCCACATAGGACGCGAGGCCGATGCCGAGCTGGATGGCATCGCCGGTATCCCGGCGCCGGGCCTGCTCGCGGCGCAGCTCGTCGTAACCGGCCGCTTCCAGGGCCTTGTCCAGGGCGGTGACGTAGTCCCCGCTGTCATACAGGGCGCCAAACGGGGTCTGGTGCGGCTCGGAGAACGGCGGCAGCAGGTTCTTCCGCCGCACCTCGGCGGGGTCCATCCCGATCTCGGCCGCGAACATGTCCATCGCGCGCTCCAGCGCCGCGGTCGCCTCCGGGCGCCCCGCGCCCCGGTAGGCGCCGAGCGGGGTGGTCGTGGTGACGACGGTCCTGGCCACCGCCTCGGCGCGCGGGAAGGAGTACGGGCCGGTGGTCATCAGGATGGTCAGGGACGGCAGGATGCCGCCGAGCCTGGGGTAGGCGCCGGCGTCCTGGAGGATCTCCAGCCGGTAGGCCAGCACCGTCCCGTCGCGGCTGCCGCCGATTGTGATGGCCTGCTGCTGCGCCCGGCCGTGCGTCATCGCGATCAGGTTCTCGTACCGGGTCTCCGCCCACCGCGCGGGCCGGCCGAGCTGCCGTGCTACCCAGGCCACTACGCCGTGCTCGGGGTCGGCGCCGAACTTGGCGCCGAAGGCGCCGCCGACATCGGGGGTGATGATCCGGACCTGCGCCTTGTCGACGCCGAGCAGCCTGGCCAGCGCGCCGCGGGTGCCCTGGGCGCCCTGGTTCGGGATCCAGGCGGTCAGCCGCCCGTCCTCGCCCCAGACCGCGGCCGCGGCCCTGGACTCCATCGGCGCCGGCGCCACCCGCTGGTTCACGACAGTCCGCGAGACCACGGCGTCGCAGCCCTCGAACAGGTCGGCCTTGAGCGCCGCCCGGTCCCCGAAGACGGCGGCCACGTTGGTGCCGGCCTCCTCGAACAGCAGGACCTCGTCGGCGGCCGCGGCCTCCAGGCCGACGACGGCGGGCAGCAGGTCGTAATCGACCTCGACCAGCTCGACGGCATCCTCGCCCTGGTAGGGGTGCTCGGTGACGACGATGGCCACCGCCTCGCCGACATAGCGGACGACATCGGTGGCCAGCAGGCGCTGCTCCATCTGCTGGTTCAGCAGGCCGGCCATCGGCGGCTTGATCACCGGCAGGTCAGCCAGGTCCTGCCCGGTATAGGCGGCAACGACACCGGGCGCGGCGAGTGCCGCGCTCACGTCCACGCTGCGGATCCGGGCGTGGGCGACGGGGGAGCGCACGAAGAACACGTGGCAGGCACCGGCCAGCCGGTCGTCCACCAGGTCCTCGGTATAGATGCCGCCGCTCGTCAGGAAGCGGGGATCCTCGGTCCGCAGGACCCGGGTGCCCAGGATGCTCACCTGCATCAGCTCCTCTCCAGCGCGCTGACCGCCATGCGCAACTACCCTCCGGGCCGGCGGCATTCCGGGCCGGCAGTGTTCCGGGCCGGCAGTGTTCCGGGCCGGCAGTGTTCCGGGCCGGCAGTGTTCCGGGCCGGCAGTGTTCCGGGCCGGCACTGTTCCGGACTGCCGGCGGGATGCTGGAACGGGCTCGCGCGGCCCGGCCGGCGGCGGCCAGCAGCGCGGGATGTCCCGGTTCGGTCCGGCACTCGCGATCATGCCGGTGTCCGGGCGGCCGGGTCAAACCGGCCCGGCGCCGCCGCCCGCGGGGTTCGGCATGCGCCGATCTGACCGGGAATGAGAAAGCCGGGCGCGCGTGTTGGTGACCTCTGGCTGCGGCGCCTGATGGCGCGCGGCTGGTGCCTGCCGCCCCGCCGCAAGCCTGCCACCTGCCGGAAAACAACTTCCGGCGGGTCAGCGTGCCCGGCTAGCATCGAGTCGGGGCCGGCTGGAACGAACAAGATCGGATTCTTTAATGGTGACGCGTGCGCTCGTGCGCCGTTTCCCGGTGCTCGGGTACCGTGACTTCCGCCTGCTGCTCGCTGAGCGCCTGCTGGCGCCGACGGCGTTCGCCTTCTCCCTGGTAGGCGTCTCGTTCGCGGTCCTGGACGCCACCCGCTCGACCGAGGACCTGTCCTTCGTGCTGGCGGCTCAGATCGCGCCGTCCCTGATCTTCACGCTGATCGGCGGCGTGATCGCCGACCGGATCAGGCCGCAGCTGGTCATCGCGGTAGCGAACGCCATGATCGCGCTCGGCGAGGGCACCTTCGGCGTGCTCGTCCTGGCGGGTCATGCCCGGCTGTGGCAGATGATCCTGCTCGAGGTCCTGACTGGCACGGGCATGGCGATCTTCTACCCGGCCTCGCAGGCGCTGCTGCCCCGGCTGGTGCCCTCGGGGCACCTGCAGGAGGCCAGCGCGATCAGCCGCCTGGCGATGAACGGCGGGATGATGGGCGGCGCCGTGCTGGCCGGGTTCTGCGTGGCCGCGTTCGGCCCCGGCTGGGCGCTGGCTGCCTGCGGCACCGGGATGTTCGGCACGCTGCCGCTGATGCTGGGGCTGCGGGTGGCGGCGCACGAGCGCATGCACGCCTCCGGGATGCTGCGCGACCTGCAGGTCGGCTGGTCGGAGTTCCGGTCGCATACCTGGCTGTGGACCATCGTGGCCCAGTTCGGCGTGATCCTGATGGCCTGGTACGGCTCCTTCCAGGTGCTCGGCCCGGTTGTGGCGCGGGCTCACCTGGGCGGCCCGGCTGCCTGGGGCGCCATCACCGCGGCCGAGTCGGTCGGGCTGATCGCGGGCGGCCTGCTCTCGCTGCGCTTCACGCCCCGGCGGCCGATGCTCTTCGTCGTGACCATCGGGGGCGCGACGGCCATCTCGCCCCTCTCGCTGGCCATGCTGTGGCCCCTCCCGGTGATCTGCCTGGCCTCGCTCGGGCTCGGCATCACGATGGAGATCATGATGGTGCAGTGGACCGTCGCGATGGCGAGGAACATCCCGCCGGGCAAGCTGGCCAGGGTGTCGTCCTATGACGCGCTCGGCTCGGTGATGGCGATGCCGCTGGGCGCGCTGGCCGCGGGGCCGCTCGCCGCGGCACTCGGGCCGGACGGCGTTTCGCTGACGCAGTATGGCGCGGCCGCGCTGATCGTCCTGGCCTCCGCGCTGGCCCTGATCCCGCGGGACGTGCGCCGGATGCGCGCCGGTGACCTGCGGGCGCCGGCCCGGGGGGACGAGGCCGAGCTGGCCTCAGCCGTGCGATAGGACCGGCCGGGAGCCCGCTGCCGGCTAGCTCCGTATCAGCTCTGAGCTGGCTGCAGGTTAGCCGCCGGCTGGATCAGCCCGGGCTGAACCTCGCCGCTGCTGGCGGGATCGTCACGACGCGCGGCTGGCGATTACTTAAATGTGCATCGCTGGTGACTCTCCGCTATATAAACTCTCCGCGATCGACGGATTACAAAGAGCTAGTAAACAGGTTGGAGCGGCCAGCCGCTTCAACCGCAGAGTGGGAGGGTCCGATGCCCCGAGATCGCCGAGTGAGATTAGCCGGGCTTGGCGTCATCGCGGCAGGCATCGGCCTGGCGGCCGGGCCGGCGGCCCTGCTGCCCGCTGCCGCCAGCGCGCAGCCCGCCGGGCGGCCGGCCGCCCGGCCGATCGCGCCTGCCAGCGCACCGGGGGCCTGTCGTCCGCAGCCGCCGTACACCCGCTGCCGCCGCTACTCTTACACCGGCGGCGACCAGCAGTTCATCGTGCCCGCGGGGGTGGCGACCATCGGCGTGCTCGAGTGGGGAGCGGGCGGCGGCGGCGCCAGTGCCCAGCTGACCACCGATCAGTACACGGCCGGCTCGGGCGGCTTCACCGCCGGCCACGTCGCCGTCACGGCCGGCCAGCGGCTGACGGTCACCGTGGGCCAGGGCGGCTATGCCAGCAACGTCATGCCGGGCCACTTCGCCTTCGGCGGCGGCGGCATCGGCGGCAAGGGCCGCTACGGCGGCGGCAGCGGCGGCGGGATGAGCGCGCTCTGGAACGGGGATGACGACCAGAGCCCGCTGCTCATCTCGGGCGGCGGCGGCGGCGCGTCGCCGGGCTCGTCGGCTGGCAGCACGCTGCGGATCGGCGGCGGTGGCGGCGGCGGCACCGTCGGCGGATCCGACGGCACCAGCTACTCGGGCGCTCCCGGCACCCAGGCCAGCGGCGGCGCGGGCGGCGGGCCGCCGCTGTTTTGCCTCGGATCGGGCGGGACATCGCCCAATCCCGGCGGCCCGTATCTCGGCGGGAACGGCGGCGGCAGCACGGTGATCGTGCCCGTCCTCGGCGGCACCCTCGTGGGCGGCGGCGGTGGCGGCGGCGGGTACTTCGGCGGCGGCGGCGGCCGCTGCCAGGTGCTGATCATCGGCAGGCCGAACGGCGCAGGCGGCGGCGGTTCCGGCTATGCCGGCGGGGCAGGCGTCAGCGACGCGGTGACCGTGGCCGGGCTGACCGCGACGAGCGTCGCGCCCGGCCAGGGCACCCCGCCGGCCAGCGCAGCCATCAGGAACCCGTTCTACCTGCCCGGTCTCAGCTGGGGCGGCGGCGACGCCAGCAGCGGGAACGGCTTCGGCGACGGCGGCAACGGCCAGGTAGTCATCCAGTGGCGGGCGGCCGTGCCGCCGCCGGTCACGCCGACCCCCGCGCCGACGCCGACCAGGCACCCGCGGCCCCGGCCGTCCGCGTCGCCGATATCGCCGTCGCCCGCGCCGACCTCATCCAGGCCTGGTCCGGGCCTGCCGGTGACCGGCTTCCCGTTCGCCGGGACCGGCATCGCCGGGATGGCGCTGATCCTGCTCGGGGCGCTCGCCGTGGCGGTGGGCCGGCCGCCCAGGGAACTGCGGCCGCGCAAGGACCTGTAGCCCGTTGCCTGCCGGGCCCTGCGCCGGGCCCGGCAGGCAACGCCGCGGCGGCGCCGGAGGCCTGATAGCGCCGGCGGCCGGCCCGCCAGCGGCCGGCGGTCAGGCGACCAGCTCGGCCTCGCCGCTGAACGACGCCCACAGGGCCGCGTAGCTGCCGCCGCGTTCCAGCAGCTGGTCGTGACTGCCCGCCTCGGCGATCCGGCCGTTCTCCATGACCACGATGCGGTCGGCTCGTGCGGCGGTCGTCAGCCGGTGCGCGACCACCAGCGTGCTGCGCCTGGCTGCCAGCCGGTCGGTCGCGTCGTTCACGGCAGCTTCCGAGGCCAGGTCGAGCGCCGCAGTGGCCTCGTCGAGCAGCAGGATGGCCGGGTCCACCAGGTAGGCGCGGGCCAGCGCGATCAGCTGGCGCTGGCCGGCGGCCAGGTTACGGCCCCGCTCGGCCACCTCGTGCCGGAAGCCGCCGGGCAGCCGCGCGATCATGTCGATCGCCCCCACCCCGCGGGCCGCCGCCTCGACCTCGGCGTCGGTTGCGTCCGGCCGCCCGTAGGCGATCGCGTCCCGGATGGTGCCGGGGAACAGGTAGGGCTCCTGCGGCACCACGCCCAGATGGTGCCGGTAATCGGCCAGGTCCAGCTTCCGCAGGTCGACTCCGTCGATGAGCACGCTGCCCGAGGTGACGTCGTAGTAACGGGCGACCAGCTTGACCATGGTGGACTTGCCCGCGCCGGTCTGGCCGACCAGGGCCACCGTCTCGCCGGGCCGCACGTGCAGGCTCACGTCCGACAGCGCATCCCGCGGCTGCCCGGCGTAGCGGAAGTGCACGCCGCGGAACTCGATCTCGCCGCGCGGCCGCCCGGCGGTCACCGGCCTGGCCACCAGCGGCGTGCTGGTCGGCCGGCGCAGCAGGTCCTTGATCCGCCGCAGGCCGACGGCGGCCTGGTTGTAGCCGTCGAATACCTGGGACAGCTGCTGCACGGGGGAGAACAGCAGGTCGATGTAGAGGAGGTAGGCGATCAGGCCGCCTGCGCTCAGTGCCTTGTCGTGCACCTCGCCCGCGGCCACGAACAGGATCAGCGCGCCGGCCACCGTCGACAGCAGCTGGACGAACGGGAAGTACAGCGCGATGAGCCGCTGCGCGCGCAGCCGCGACCGGCGGTAGCTGCTGCTCAGGCCGGCGAAGTGCTCCTGGTTGCGGCCCTCCCGGCGGTACGCCTGGGCGGTGCGCAGCCCGGCCACGTTCTCCTGCAGGTCGGCGTTGACCATGCTGACCTTCTCCCGCGCCTCGCCGTAGGCCCTGGAGGACTTCGCGCGGAACACCAGCGTGGCCGCGACCAGCACCGGGATCATGGTCAGCAGCGTGAGGCCCAGGCTCAGGTTGATGACCAGCAGGGCGATCAGCACGCCGGCGAACGTCAGCAGCGCGTTGACCATGGTGATCAGCCCGGTCTGCAGGAACGTGTCCATCGCGTCGACGTCCGTCGTCATCCTGGTCATGATCCGGCCCGACATCTCGCGCTCGTAGAAGTCGAGGCCGAGCCGCTGCAGGTGGGAGAAGATCTTCACCCGCAGGGTGTAGAGCATGCGCTCGCCGTTGCGGCCCACGACGTTCGTCTGGATGACGTTGATCAGCCAGTCCGCGGCGACGATGGCGACCCCGATCAGGGAGACCACGATGATGGGATGGAACTGCCTGGCGATCACGCCGTTGTCCACGCCGCCCCGGACCAGCGCCGGCATCGCGATGCCGGCGATGGCGTCGAGCCCGTCCAGCACCAGGCCGACCAGGAGTGCCAGGGCGATCGGCCGCAGCAGCCGCCGCAGGGTGAAGCGCGGGTCGGCGGCGCGGGCCTCCGCGCGGCTCACGCCGGGAAGCTCGCCGGCGGGCGGCAGGGCCTCGACCCTGGCCAGCAGCTCGGGCGTGGGCGGTATGCCGGCGAGCATGCCGCCGCCCGCACCGCTGTTTCCCCGGCCGCCGCGGGCGGCGGCGCCCATGCCGCGGCCGATCGCCGTGACCGAGGCCCGGGCCAGCCGGCTTCCGGTCGCCCCCGCGGGGGCCTGCGGCGCGGCGTCGGCGTCCGCCGCCTCGTCCCACAGGGAAGGGGTCACCGTGCCGGCGGCCGGCTCGCGCCGCACGGCGAGATCGCCGCGTTCAGGGTTCTCGTGGTAGGCGAGCTCGCCGGCATCCACGCCCTCGGCGTCCTCGCCGGGGCCCGACAGCAGCAGCCGGTACAGCGGGCAGCGCGCCGTCAGTTCCGCATGCGTGCCCTCAGCGACCAGCCGCCCCTCGTCCAGGACCGCGATCCGGTCGGCCAGCTGCAGCGTCGAGCGGCGGTGCGCGATCAGCAGCGTGGTGCGCCCGGCCATCACCTTGCGCAGGGTGGCGTGGATCTGCGCCTCGATGCCCGCGTCGATCGCCGAGGTGGCGTCGTCCAGCACCAGGATGGCCGGGTCGGTGATCAGCGCCCTGGCCAGTGAGACCCGCTGGCGCTGGCCGCCGGACAGGGTCAGGCCCTGCTCGCCGATCACGGTGTCATAGCCGTCCGGCAGGCCGGTGATGAACTCGTCGGCCTCGGCCGCCCTGGCGGCCGCGACGATCTGCTCCCGCGTCGCGTCGGGCCGGCCGTAGGAGATGTTGGCGCGGATCGTGTCGGAGAACAGGAAGCTGTCCTCCATCACCAGCCCGATCGAGGCGCGCAGCGAGTCCAGGGTCAGGTCCCGGACATCCCGGCCGCCCACCCGGATCGCGCCGCCCCGGACGTCGTAGAAGCGCGGCAGCAGCAGCGAGATCGTGGACTTCCCCGACCCCGAGGTGCCCACCACGGCCAGCGTCTCGCCCGGCCGCACGTGCAGCGACAGGCCGCGCAGCACCGGCTGCGACGGCAGGTAGCCGAAGGACACGTCGTCCAGCTCGACATCGGGCGCTCCCGGCGGCAGCGCCGTCGCGCCGGGCTTCTCGGTGACGACCGGCCTGGAGTCGATCACCTCGTAGACCCGGATCACGCTGGCCCTCGCCTCCTGGCCGATCGTGATCAGGCTGCTCAGCGCCCGGACAGGCGCGACCATCTGGCCGATGTAGAGGGAGAAGGCCAGGAACACGCCCAGCTTGATCGAGCCGTTCAGGGCCAGCCAGCCGCCCAGCGCGAGCACTCCGACCTGGCCGAACATGGGGATGGCCGCGAGCGCGGGGTTGTAGCGCGCGGTCAGCCGGACGACGCGCAGCCTCGCCGAGTACAGCCGCGAGCTGACGCCCTCCAGCCGATCGATCTCCTGCTCCTCCTGGCCGAAGCCCTTGACCACGCGCACGCCGGTCACCGCGCCGTCGACCACCCCGGCGACATCGGCCTCCTTCTGCTGCGCGTCCCAGCTGGCCGGGAACAGCCGGCGCCGGGAGGCGATGGCGATCAGCCAGAGCGCGGGCGCGATCGCCAGTGCCACCAGGGTCAGGACGGGCGACAGGAAGGCCATGATGCTGATCGACAGCACGAACAGCAGGGCGTTGCCGAGCAGCATCGGCACCATGCCGAGCAGGCTCTGGACCATGTTCAGGTCGGAAATGGAGCGGCTGACGATCTGGCCGGTATGCAGCTGGTCCTGCCGGGCCCCGTCCAGCCGCGACAGCGACTCGAACAGCTCGGTGCGCAGGTCGTGCTGGACATCGAGGGACAGCTGGCCGCCCCGGTACCGCCGGGCGTAGACGCCGCCGAAGCTCAGCAGGCCGGCCGCGATCAGCAGGGTGGCGCCGAGCCAGATGGGCTGCTTGTCCGTGACGATCGCGTTGTCCACGATCCACGCCATGATCAGCGGGATAGCGGCCTGGACCAGCGTCGCCAGCAGCGAGCCGCCGAGCGCCATGACGGCCAGCCGCTTGTGCCGGGCGCAGTAGCCGGCCAGCCGCCGCAGCCAGGCGTCCCCGGCCCGGCGGCCGGCCGTCATGCCCGCTGCTCGCCGTGCCTGGTACCGCCGTGCCTGGTACCGCCGTGCCTGGTGTCGCCGTGCCCTCATGCCGGCCCTGCGCCGGAGGCGGGCCGGTCCCCGTGCTGGCCTCGCCCGGCCAGCCGGGCGAGGCGCCTCTCGCTCATCGCCGAATCGAGTGCGCCGAGCGCGCGAAGCGCGGCGGCCGGGTCGCCGGTGGCTTCCAGCAGGCTGCCGAGCCAGCCGGTGTAAGCGGCGTCGGCCCGCTTCAGCGCGGCCTGGCCGGCCTCGGTCAGGCAGAGCCGGACCACCCGCCGGTCGCCGGGCTCGGCCTGGCGATGCACGAGGCCGGCCGCGACCAGGCCGTCCGCGGTCGCGGTCAGGGTGGGCCGGGCGACGGCCAGGCGCTCGGCCAGCCGGGCTGAGCGCTCCCCGCCGGAGCCGGCCAGCTTGAGGATCCGGTACTGATGGGGGGTCAGCCCGGCGTCGACCCGCTCCAGGCCGCGGAACAGCCGCAGCACGGTGAGGACGGCATCGGACACCGGGTCCGGGCTGATGACTGATGTCCCGGTCACGGGCGCATCCTGCGGGGGCATGGGCACATCCTGGGCGGCACTTAGTGCGATGCACTGACAGTTCGTTACCCTAACAAACTGCCGGGCCGCCTTGTTCCGTGACGGCAGGCGGGCGCCGGGCGCCCGCCGTGCGCCAGCCAGTGGCCGGGTCCCGCTAGCCGGGACGAGCAGCGGGACGGCCCGTTAGAGCTTGCCCTCCAGGCTGGAGACCGCGCTGCTCGTGCACACGCTGGCCGGCGCGCTGTTCGTCATCTTGCAGATGGCCGCGGTGATGTAGTTGGCCGCGCCGAGCGCGCCCTGAGCCACCGGGCTGGAGGGATTGTGCAGGTCAGCGGCTATCTGCGCCCAGGTCAGGCCGGCCAGCACCTGGGGATTGTAGATCGGTGCCTTGATCACGTACTTGCTGCCGAAGTCGATGAACGGGTACGAATCCGCGTCGTACTTGTTCCAGATGGCCGTCTGGGCCGTCGTGGTGTTCTGCAGCGGAGTCTTGGCCACCGTCTCGTTCTCGACCGGGACGAACTCGAGGTACTTGCTGCTGTAGCGAGACTGGTAGAACGTCAGCGTCGGGGTGCTGGGATCGGTGTCGGTGCTGGAGGAATGGATGCCGCGCAGCGGCGTGGTGAAGGTGCCGAACCGGCTCAGCGCGACGGCCATGGACCACCGCATGGCCGCGCAGTAGGGGCAGAACTCGGCCCCGATGTACAGCATCTCGGGCTTGCCGTTGCTGGTCAGCGCCGTATCGCTGACGGCCGTCACCGGCTGCGGGTTGAAGCTGAGCACCGAGCCGCCGCCGACCTTGTCCAGGGTCGCTGGCGGCACGGTGTAGACGTCCTTCAGGACACTGGCCGGCAGCACATGGCGGTCGCCGGAGCTCGCCGGCGGGGACGACTTGCTGCCCAGCTTGACGACGACGATGGCGACCACGATGGCCAGCACGACCACGATCGCGCCGCCGAACCACAGCATCCGGCGCCGGGCCTCGGCCTTCCTGGCCGCGGCCTGCTGCGCCGCGATGCGCTCCCTGGCGCTCTGCTTCCTGTTCCGTTCCGCCTTGCCCATCTGCTTCGCTCAGCCCTTTCGCTGTGCTGGTCATCGCCCCCGTCAGCGGCGAGCGCTGGCTGCTGTCCCCGGACCCCGGAATGCCGCATCGAAGACGAGCAGCCCGAACAGCAGGAATGTCATGATGTGCACGGCCGTGCAGTACGGGCAGATCGCGCCGATCTGGATGATCTCCACGTAGACCAGGTACAGGACGAAGATCATCCCGATGATCACGGCGCCCAGCCGGGTCAAGTAAACCGCGGGCTGCGGCAGGCGCCAGGCCCAGGGCGAGGTCATCGGCACCATGACGAGGAAGAACGCCAGGCCGAGCACGGCGACAGGGAAGATCCCGAATACCTCTGCCTGCGGGCTGAACTGCACCTGCACGCATGCGTCGCTCTTCGCGGAGCAGCCGGCCGGCCCGATCCCGGCGAAGTGCGTGTAGGTCAGGTAGGCCGAGACGGCCAGGCCGAGCAGGGAGAGCACGAACGTGGCCAGCTTGAGCGTGCCGGACGGGCCGAACGAGCCGGTCAGCCGCTGCCACCGGGAAGCGGGGACCGCCGCGGGCTCGCTGGCCCGCGCCGCCGGGGCGACGGTGGCGCCTGCCTTGCCGCTGCCCCGCCCGGCGCTGCCCGGACGAGGGCTTCCCTGGCCGGCGCCGGCCCGGCCCGCCGCGCCCTGGCCACTGCCGCCCTGCCGCGAGCCGCCCTGCCGCGAGCCGCCCTGCCGCGAGCCGCCCTGGGCGGGATTGCCCTGGCCGCCGCCCCGGCCGCCGGCGGCCCGGCTAGCGCCGCCGCGCTGAGCGCCGCCGCGTTGAGCGGAGCCCTGGCCGGCCGGCGCCTTGCTGGCGCCCTGGGCGGCGTTTCGCCCCGATCCGCTCTTCCCGGCCTGCTGCGGTCCTGCCATCACAATGCTCCTGCCCCGGCCTGCGTGCCCGCTGAGTGGCAGACTGCGCCAGGCTGGCCGTTGGTCACCTTGCAGATGGCCGCGGTCAGGTCGTTCGCCGCGCCGTCCACGTCCTTGGCTACCGCGCTGGCCGGGTTCCTCATGGCGGCGGCGACCTGTGCCCAGGTCAGCTTGGCCAGAGCGCTCGGCAGGTACTGGGCGCCGACAACCGTGTACTTATTGCCCACGTCAACGAACGGGAAGGAGCCGCCCGGGTCGTACTTGTTCATCACCGCCTGCTGCGCGGACGTGGGATTCTGCAGCGTCCTGTAGCCAGCCGAGCTGGCGGAGTCCGGGGTTCCGCTGAACATCTCGACCGGCTCGAACGTGACGTACTTGCTGGCGTAGCGGGACTTGTAGAACGTCAGCGTCGGCGTGCTGGGGTAGACGTCGGTGCTGGATGAGTGGGTGAAGTGCAGGTTGGAGAAAGTCCCGAACCGGCTCAGCGCCGCCGCCAGGGCCCACCGCTCGGCCGCGCAGTACGGGCAGTACTCGGCGCCCATGTAGAGGACCACCGGCTTGCCGCCGGAGGTCAGCGCGGGGCGGCCGCTGAGCGAGGTCAGCTTGCTCGCGGTGCCGGTGCCGACCGAGTTGAAGGTGCTGGCCGGCACGGTCTCGATCTGCCGCACCACCGCGTTGCTGGTCGCCGCGGCCGCCGCGGTCGCGCTGGTCGGCTTGCGCAGCGCGGCCACCGTAATGAGGGCCACCACGACGGCGATGACGGCGACGACGCTGCCGCCAGCGATCAGCGTGCGCCTGCGGGCCTCGGCCCGCCGCGCGGCCGCCTGCTGCGCCGCGATCCTCTCCCGTGCACTTTGCCGCCGGTTCCTGTCCGCCTTGCCCATGCTTGCCCTGTCCTTGCTCGTGCCGAGCCTGCTGGCTGCGCAGCGTCCCTCTGTCGCGGCGACGCCGCGTCGCCATGGTGTTCGTTCCAGCGCTGTCCGGAGCCTGCCCTGCGCGCAGCGAGCTGGTGTCCCGTCGCGCTGCCGGGACCCATGCTAAGGCGCGCCGGACGGTCGGGTTGCCTCTGCAATGCAAGCGTGACTTCCTGAATGCCAGCTGAGGGCTGGCTCTCCTCGCGCTGGGGGGCCTGCCCGCCAGCGCGCCGCCGCACGACGGTCGGCGCTGGCCCTGGCTCGGCCGATAAGCGAAGGCTTAAGCCGATGCCCGGTTTCTTGCGTTGCGCAAGTGCTGCTGGCTATCGTCTGGGGAATGGTCCCTCTTAGCGCACGGCACGGCGCGCGCGCCGGTGCCCTGATCGTGATCGCATGCACCGCGCTGGCCGCGGCCGCCTGCGGCAGTTCCTCGCCATCTAGCTCGTCCAGCTCCTCCAGCACGGCCAAGGCCGCCGCGAAGTCCGGCACGGCGAATGTCGCCTACGCGTCCTCGCTGGAGTACCTCAACGAGAAGGTCGTCGGCCCCGCCTTCACCAAGGCCGAGGGCTACCAGTACTCCGGCCGGGCCGGCGCCTCGGGTGATCTGTCCTCCGACATCGCCTCCGGCGAGATCAGCCCGAACGTCTTCGAGAGCGTCGGCGCCGACAACATCACGCCGCTGGAGCCCAAGTTCACCAAGTGGTACGTCCAGTACGCGGGCACCTCGATGGTGGTCGCCTACAACCCCAAGAGCAAGTACGCCAGCCAGTTCAAGGCCTTCGCCGACGGCACCAAGCCGCTGCAGGGCCTGTTCACGCTGATGCAGACGCCCGGCTTCAGGCTGGGCCGGACCGATCCGAACATCGACCCGCAGGGCCGCGACTTCATCTACATGCTGGAGCTGGCCCAGTCCTACTACCACCTGCCGTCCGATACGGTGACGAAGATCCTCGGCGGACCGCCGGGATCGTCCACGTCGCCGCAGATCTACGCCGAGTCCTCGCTGGACGCGACGCTGCAGTCCGGCCAGCTGGACGCCTCCAGCGCGTTCATCACCCAGGCGATCGAGCTGCACCTGCCCTACATCCCGCTGCCGCCCGCCATCAACCTCGGCGACAGGACTCTGGCCGCGCAATACGCCAAGGCGACGATCACCATCACGCCGCCCGGCGGCACCAAGACGACCAAGAGCGGCTCGCCGCAGGTCATCGACATCACGATCATCGGCAAGCCGACCCCGGCCGGGACAGCCTTCGTCAAGTACACGCTCTCGCCGGCCGGCCTGGCGCTGTATAAGGCGGGAGGGTTCACGCTGCTGACGCCGACAGTGACGGGCACCGGAGTGCCTGCCGCGATCTCTAGTGAGCTGGGCAGCTAGCCCCGCGCCTGTTTCTGGCGGCGCCGGCTCGGGCGATCGTTCCGGGCCGCGCCGCCCGCCGGGTGCCAGCGGCGGTACCGGCGCGGTCCGGCGGGTCCGTTCAGTATCGGGGCTTGTCTCGGTGGCGGGCGCGGGCGTGATCTGGCTCGCCCTGCTCGGGCCCGTGATCACCCTGCTCACGCATCTGTCCGCGCATTCCATCGCCACCTCGCTGACGGCGCCGGGGGCGCTGGACCCGCTCGTCATCTCGCTGGAATCCGGCGCGGTCACGCTCGCCGTCCTGCTCCTGCTCGGCACGCCGCTGGCCTGGATGCTGGCCCGCGGCGCGCTCCCGTTCCCCCGGCTGTGGGAGGCGGGAGTGCTGTGCAGCCTGCTGCTGCCGCCGCTGGTCATCGGCCTGCTGCTGATCTTCATGGTCGGCCCGTATACGCCGATCGGGGAGCTGCTCGGTCACCTGCACCTGTCGGCCACCAACACCTTCCTGGCCCTGGTGATCGCCGAGGTCTACGAGTCGGCGCCCTATTACGTGCTGGGCGCCCAGGCGGCGTTCGGCGCCGTTGACCCGCGGCTGGAGCAGCAGGCGGAGCTGCTGGGCGACCGGCCGCGGCGGGTGTTCCGCCGCGTCACGCTGCCGCTCGCGGCGCCCGGCCTGGCGATGGCGCTGGCCGTCGCGTGGGCACGGGCCATGGGCGCCTTCGGGGCCGTGATCATCATCGCCTACCACCCGTTCGGGCTCCCGCTGCAGATCTACACCACGCTGCAGGAGACCGGGCTGGCCTCCGCGCTACCATTTGCGCTTGTCCTGCTGGTGGTGGCACTGCCGCTGCCGCTGGCCGCCTATATATGGAGCGCCCGTGCTCGAGGCCGACGTCGAGATTGACCGGAGGGAATTCACGCTCCGGGCTGCCATCTCGGTAGCGCCGGGCGAGCGGCTGGCCCTGTTCGGCCCGTCCGGGGCCGGCAAGACGACGCTGCTGGAGGTCATCGCCGGGCTGGTGGCGCCGCGGCGGGCCCGGGTCGTGCTGGCCGGGCGGGTGCTCACTGCCACCGAGCGGCCGGCCGCAGCCGTGCCGGCCTGGCAGCGCCGGGTCGGGCTGCTGCGCCAGGATCCTGGCCTGTTCCCGCACCTGTCCGTCCGGGCCAACCTCGCGTACTCGCCGACCGCGCGGGCATCGGGCGATGAGCTGGCCGAGCTCGCGGGCACGCTCGGCATCGGGGAGCTGCTGGCGGCGATGCCAGTCCGGCTGTCCGGCGGCCAGGCGCACCGGGTCGCGCTGGGCCGGCTGCTGCTCGCACACTGCGACGCCCTCCTGCTGGACGAGCCCTATACCGGCCTGGACGCGAGCCTGCGGCGCACGCTCACTGCCCTGGTGGTCCGGCTGGTGACCGAGCGAAACGTCCCGTCCGTGCTGGTCGCGCACGAACTCGCCGATGCGCAGGCTTTCGCTGACCGCCTCGCCGTGCTAGATCACGGCAGCCTGCTGCAGGTCGGGGCGCCGGACGAGGTCGTGCTCCGGCCGGCCTCCCGGCGGATCGCTGAGCTGGTTGGCTACCTGGGCTTCGTGCCCGTGCGGCCAGGCGGGCGCCCGGCGCCCGGCGGTGCGGCGCCCGGCGGTGCGGCGCACGACAGCATGGTGGCTGGCATCCACCCGGACCGGGTCGTGGCTGGCGAGGCGCCGCACCGCGGCATCGTGCTGACCGGGGCAGTGACCGCATGCCGCCCGGCCGGGGCTGGCTGGGAGGCCGACCTGGAGGCTGGCGAGGTCATCGTGACCTGCCGGCTGGCGGACCGGCCGCCGCCGGCTGGCGGCCGGCTGGCGGTGACGGCTCTCGACCCGCCGTGCTTCGGCCCGGACGGGACCCTGCTGCCGGCCGATGCCGGGACCAGGGCCCAGCCCTGGCGGGCGCAGGTGCCGTCGTGACCGGCAGCGGCATCCGGCTCCGGCTGGCCCGGCAGGCTCGCTGCTTCTCGCAGCAGCAGCTGGCCGGGATGGCCGGGGTGTCCCGGCAGGCCGTGTCAGCGGTCGAATCCGGGCTTTCTGATCCCTCCCTGCGAGTGGCGCTCGCGCTGGCCAGCGCGCTGGGGCAGACGGTCGAGGAGCTGTTCGGGCCGGGCACCCCGGTGCCGCCGGTCATGGCGAGGCCGCTGGCGCCGCTCGGCGCGGCGACGGCGAGGGTCTCGCTCGCCCCGGTCGGTGACTCGTTCGTGGCCCTGCCGCTGTCGGGCGCCACGGCCAGCAGCGCCGGATTCGGGCCGGCCGGCGGCCGGCTGGACGACGGGGGCGCCGGGAGTGACGGGGCCGTCAGCGGCCCGGCAGCGGGCGAGGCCCCGGCGGAGGGGATGCGCGCGGTCCGGCCGATCGGGCCGCCCCGGCCGACCCTGGTCGTGGCTGGCTGCGATCCGGCGCTGCCGCTGCTGGAGGCGCCGCTGAGCCTGCTCGACCCGCCGGTCGCCCTCGCCTGGTGGCCGTGCTCCAGCGAGGAGGCGCTGCGGCTCGCGGCGGACGGCCTCGTGCACGTGGCCGGAGCGCACCTGCGCGGCGAGTCGGGCGACTACAACACGGGCCCCGCGGCTGAGCTGCTGGCCGGCGGCGCCGAGGTGATCGGGTTCTGCTCGTGGCGGGAGGGGCTGGCGCTGCGGCCCGAGCTGGCCGGCCGCGTGGCCGGGGTCGGCGACGTGGCGTCAGCGGGCCTGCGGCTGGTGAACCGGGAGCCGGGCGCCGAGGCGCGCCGGGTGCTGGACCGCGAGCTGGCCGCGCACCAGGTAGAGCCGGGTGAGCTGGCCGGCTACGGCACCCGGGCCACCGGCCACCTGCAGGTGGCGGCGGCGATCGCGGCCGGGCTGGCCGATGCGGGCATCGCCAGCGAGCCGGCCGCGCTGGCCTACGGGCTGGCGTTCGTCCCGCTCGCGGCTGAGCGCTTTGACCTGGTGATCCCGGCCGGCCTGGCGGGCTCGCGCGAGGTTCAGGGGCTGCTCAGGGTGCTGGCGTCGCCCTGGCTGCTCGATCAGCTGGCCAGCCTGCCCGGTTATGACGCGTCGCGCTGCGGCGAGCACGTGGCCACGCTGGAGCCGGCCCGGCGGTAGCCGCCGGAGGCTTACCCGCGGGGCGGCTGCCCGCGCTTGCTGGCCAGCCACAGCCGGGTGGCGTACGGCACCCGCATCCGGCCGTCCGGGAAGCGCTGCCCGATGATGGCCGCCACCTGCGCGAGCAGTCTCTCCCGCGGGCCGTCGGCCAGCGCGATGACGTACGACTTGCTCCGGTCGTCCGTGATCCAGTCGCTGACCGTCAGCTGCCTGGTCCACCGCACGGTCACCGAGCCGGCCGGGGCCAGCAGGCCGCCGGCCGTCACGTTGTCGTGGCTCCAGTCCGGGCTGTGATGCTGCCGCCGGTAGTCCGGGCAGGTCGCGGTCAGCAGGGCCTGGTAATCGCTGAACCACTGCTCGCCGGGCGCGGCCTGGTTCCACCAGGCGGCCCACCAGCCGCCGGCCCGCAGCACCCTGGCCACCTCGGCGGCGGCCTGCTGCGGGTCGAACCAGTGCCAGGACTGGGCGAAGGTCAGCACGTCCGCGCATCCGGCCCGGACCGGCAGCCGGTTGCCGTCGGCGAGGATGCAGCGGGACCCGGGGCTGCGGGCCAGCGCCCGCCGCAGCATCTGCTCGCCGATGTCCAGCGAGAGCACGCGGGCGCCGCGCGCGGCGAGCTGCCGGCTGGCGATCCCGGTCCCGGCGCCGCAGTCCAGGACCAGCTGGCCCGCCAGCCGGCCGGTCCGCTGCTCGATGGCGTCGTACATCTCATCCGGGTAGCCCGGCCGGGCGCGGTCGTACTCGGCCGCCGCGGCATCGAAAAGCGAACGGCGCGGCGCTGCATCCTGGCCGGTCATCGGCTGGCCGGTCATCGGGCCGCTGGGGCTGGGGCTGCCGGGGCTGGGGCTGCCGGGGTTAGGGCTGCCGGGAACCGGGCCGCCGCCGACCGGGCCGCTGGCCATCCGCCCGTGCTGCGCGGCCCGTGCTCCGGCAGGTCCTGGCGGCCGGGCTGAGCGGGCATGACGACATCCTGGCCGGCCCTGCCGCCCGGTGCTACCTCGCTACGCCGAGAACGAACTGCGCTGGCATCCTTCCGGGCCGGCCGGGGACGATGGGGGATATGCGGCTTCTGGTGCTGGGCGGAACCCATCATGTCGGCCGGGCCGTGGTCGAGGCCGCGCGGCCAAGCGCGGCGGCGAGCTGGCCGCCCTGCAGGCGTTCGGCGGCCGGGCGCGCCCTGGACCGAGCTGCCCGTCTGGCTGCCGCCGGACACCGGGCTGATCGGCCTGCACACCGGTGACGTATCGGCGGCCTACGCGGCGGGACTCAGCTGCCGCCCTGTTGCGGAGACCATCCGGGACACCTGGGCCTGGCTGCTGGAGGAAGGCGAGCCGCCGGTCCCGGATGGCCGGCCGGCGCCGGGCCTGCATCCTGACCGGGAACGGGCCGTGCTGGCCAGCCTGCAGGGCTGAGCACCCGGCGCGGATCGTCCGCGGCTAACACCCTGCTGCCCGCCGCGGGGCCGTCGGCGCCGGAGTCCGGGGACCGCTGCAGCCGCTCTACAACATGGCGGATGGCCAGGTCCTGCGCGTGCAGGTGCGCCTGCAGGCGCTCGCAGGTGTGCAGCACCGCCTCAGCGTTCAGGTACGTCTGGGCCGCCCGCTTCTCCGCGGCCTGGCCGAGCACCTGCTGCCCCACCATGATCACGAACATCAGGATGAGCTGGGTCTGGCTGGACAGGAACAGCAGGAACAGGTACGGGTACGGGTCGAAGCCCAGCAGCTGGCCGGCGATCATCCAGGCGATCTGGAAGACCGCCGCTACGTAGAAGGCCGTCATCGTGCCCACCTTGTTCGTGAGCCAGGCGGCCAGCCGGCCGTTGAGGCTGACATGTTCCTCGTCCGCGGCCGGCGGTGGCTGCACGACCCGCTCCGCTGCGCTGGCCAGGGCCGCATGGTCCGCGGCCCGCAGGTCGGTGCCGCTGGCCAGGTAGGCGTCCTGCGCGATCAGGTGATTCTGGATCTGCATGCAGTCGACGAGGATGGCCTCCGCGTCCTCGTAGGTGTGCATGGACCGCCGGTCGGCGGCCCGGCCGAGGACCTGCTGGCCGAGCAGGATGATGAAGATGAGCAGCAGCTGGGCCACGTTCCCGAGGAAGAGCAGGAACGGATACGGATACGGATCGAAGCCCAGCACCGGCCTGGAGGCCAGCACCATCCAGGCCACGGTCACCACCAGGCAGATGTAGACGGTCCACATCGACCCGATCCTGGCCGTGATCCAGGCGGCCAGCCGCTCGTTGAAACCGGCGCGATCCTCGGCCTGGCCAGGATCGGAGCTCCGGCGCGCATGCGCCCGCGGGTGACGGGTCTCCGTGTAGAGGCTCATCGCCAGGACCCCTCCCTGTCGGCCAGCTCTGTCGGCCCATACTGGCAGCCTGTCCCTGCAGAAGCTGTACCCGCGGCCAGGGCTGGTCAGGCGCCAAGCGGGCGCGGCGACCACGCTGGCCTGGCATCCGGGCAGTCGCGGCCCTGGCACGGGGGTGTCCTGGCGGGCGCGGCGACGACCGCGGGCGGCCACCGGCACGTTATTCCTATTTTCCCTACTAATTTAATTGACAAATAGCAGTTCCAGATGCTCAAGTGAGAGAATGCGGAAAGTCGTCCTCGCGGGCTCCGGGGCTGGGCCGGCGGCCGGCGGCCACGGATCCGGGCCGTGATGAGCGGCACGGCCGCCGCGGCCCTGCAAGGGCCTGTGCAGGCGGAAACGCCCGAGTTTGTCGAGTCGGTGGCCGGCGGACGGGGAACGCTGCTCGCGGTCGTACCGGTCAACAACGGCTCCTCCCGGCTGGCCATTGTCGGCTATCTCCTGCCGCCACCGGCCGGGCAGAGCAGCGGCCCGCGGCCCGCCGAGCCATCCGCGGACGGACTCGTCGTCGACACGGCACGGCACCGGGCCGTGGTGCGCGGTCACGATGCCGGACTGACTTTCCAGGAGTTTGAGCTGCTCACGTTCCTCGCCGCGAATCCGGGCCAGGTCTTCACCCGCAAGCAGCTGCTGGAACGCGCGTGGGGCGACGTGTATCAGGGCGCACGGACGGTAGACGTCCACATCCACCGGCTGCGGCGCAAGCTCGGCTCCCCGTATGCCCGGTCCCTGGTCACTGTCCGGCGCGTGGGTTACATGTACCAGCAGTTCCCGGACTCGCCCTGACGCTCGGGACTGCGATCCGCTCAACGGCCCGGCAGAGGCCCGCGTCCCGGCGCCGGCCCTCTTGGGGTCCGCGTGGCTGCGGCGCTCCGGGTGAGCCGGCAGTCCGGCATGGGCTGTGCCACTACCGGCGGCCGAGCGTCCGCGGCGTGTTGACCTTGTCTGGGGTGATGACCAGGATGACCCGGCCGTCCGGGCCGACTGGCGCGCCGTAGTCCTGGCCCAGGTAGCGGTTGGACAGCTCGTCGATGTGGTCGCGCGCACGGGCGCCGGTGACCGTATCGGTGACGCGGCCGCGGACCTCGGCCCAGTCCCACGGATCCTCGGCGGAGTGGATGAGCACGGTGACCCGCGGGTCCAGGCGGCCGGTCAGGGACCGGCCGCCTGCGCGGGGTCATGCCCGGCGAGCCAGTGCCCGGCGACCCAGTGCCCGGCGAGCCAGTGCCCGGCGAGCCGGGAGGCCCGCGGGACGGCCCCAGGCACGGGCTCGCCAGCGAAACTCCTGCTTCCCATGCAGCGGTCGCGGTCAGTGCCCGAAGACGGGGATGACCGTGGCCCGGGCGATCGTGTGGAACCGCAGGTTGAAGCCGGCCAGCGCGGGCGAGGCGTCGGAGTCGACGTCCAGGTGATCAGTGTCAAGGGCGTGCACGGCGAAGACGTAGCGGTGCGGCGGGTCGCCGGCCGGGGGAGCGGCGCCGCCGAAGTCCTTGGTGCCGTAGTCGTTGCGGACGCTGAAGGCGCCGTCCGGCAGCGACTCGCCGTCCGCGCTGCCGGCACCCGCCGGCAGCGCGGTGACCGACGCCGGGATGCCCAGCACGATCCAGTGCCAGAAGCCCGAGCCGGTCGGAGCGTCCGGGTCGAAGCAGGTGACCGCGAATCCCTTCGTCTCAGCGGGAAAGCCGTGCCAGCGCAGGTGCGGCGAGATGTTGCGCCCGCTCAGGCCGAAGCTGTTGTAGACGTGCGCGTCACTGAGCGGCTGATCATGCGCGATGTCGTCGCTCTCGACGGTGAATGACGGCACCGGCGGCAGGAAGTCATAGGGCAGGGGAGCCCGGTCGGTCATCCTTCTTCCTCCTTCGCAAGAAGGCCAGCTGCAGCGCAGCGCGGCCAAGGCAACGCTATCCAGTTACCCGGCCAGGGCGCCCCCATCCGGCCGAAATCCGGATCAGCAACCCGGTTGCAGCCGCCCGGGCCGTGGCCGGGTGCACACTGGGACTACGGTGTTCGGTCAGTCGGCAGGCGGCCTGGCCGCCGGCCGAGCGCCGCGGGGAAGGGTCAAGCATCAGTCGTGAGGGTCGCGCGCGGGTCGCTATGGATGCGGCGGGGCTTCCTGGCCATCGTGCTGCTCGGCGCGGCCTTCATCCCTGGCCGGGCGGTCACCGCGGCCAGGGACTCATGCGCTGGCCGGCCGTGCGCCAGGGCCGGCCGCATCCTGTGGGCCGAGCCGCTGCCGGGAGACTGGCGCGCGGCGGCCGGCGAGCTGGGAACGGTGCCCAGCAGCGGCCAGGCCTACGCGGCGGCCGGCGACGGCGTGGCCGCCGTCGGCGATGGGACGGCGGTCACGGCCTACAGCCTGGCCAGCGGCCGCCGGCTGTGGACGGCCCAGCTGGCTGGGTATCCGGCGGGCTCGGCGATCGTGTCAGTCCGGGCCTGGCCGGGAGTCGTGACGGCCGGGCTGATGGAGCCGGCCACCGGAGCCGGCGCGGGCAGCCGGACTGAGATCGTCCTCTCCGCCCGGTCCGGCAGCACACTGCGTGCCTACCCCGCCGCGGCCTACGGGGGAGCGGTCGCCGCCGACGCAGCCCGCAGCGTCATTGTCGGGACAACGGCGGTGACCGGCTACGACAACTCCACCGGCCGGGTGCTGTGGAGCCGGGACACGGGCGGCGTCGCGCAGGCCTGGCGGCTCGATGGCGATGATCTTTTCGTCACGGTGTCGGCCGGCGGGTACCTGGGTGCCTCGCCGGTCACCGCGCTGCGCAGGATCGACGTGCAGACGGGCGCCGAGCAGATCGTGGTGCCAGCCGCGAAGGCCTTCGCCGGGTCCTTTAGCGGGGCCGTCGGCGGCGTCGTCCTGTTCTCCGGCGCGGCCGGCCTGAGCGGCTATAGCGGGACGAGCGGCCGGCTGCTGTGGCAGCATCCGGGCGTGGTGCCGGAGATGGTCGATCAGGCCAGGCAGACGCTCTACGTGGCCAGCGGCAATGCCCTGACCGGCATCAACCCGGTGACCGGGGTGGCGATAACGCGCGCCAGCGCACTCGGCTCCGGGCTCTACGCGATCAGGAGCGGCAACGCCCTCGGGCTCAACGAGGGAGGGCTCGGCGAGGCCTGGGGCTACTCGCTGGCGAGCCGCACGGTCATCTGGACGGCTACGCCGCTGCCCTGGCCGCATTTCTTCGTCGACCTGTCGGGCGTGGGCGGCAGTGCCGATCCCGACAACAGCACGGTGATACTCGCGGCGTGCGCCAAGGTCGGCCCGGCAGCCGCCGGCCAATCAGGGCCGCGCTGCCTGCGCCCGGAACTCGTGGCTATCGGCCGCTGACGCTGACCTCAGCGGCCGGCGGATCCGGGCGTCAGGACCATCGGGCGGCACAGCCTTGATCCCGGCGTCTGCCTGGCGGCGCTGGAGGCCGCGGTCGTGGCCGTGCACGTGCCGGCTCCCCCGAAGCGGGAGGCGACGATGATCGTCAGCGCCATCAGCGCCAGGGCGAGCGGGAAGAACAGCGCAAAGCGCTGCCGGGCATGCCGCCGGCCGGCCCGCCTCGTCCTGTGCCGCTGCCCGGCGAAGGTGAGCGCCAGCCGGACCCGGAGCACGGCCGCCGCGACGCGGTGCCGCAGTTGCTCGATCCGGGGCATCTCCTCATCACGAGTCAGCCTGCCGAAAACGGCGAACAGCGAGGCCAGCCGCGGGTCGGAGGCCCGCAATGCGTGCTCGATCTTCTCCAGTGCCCGGCGCTGGCCAGCGGGCAGGCCCATCGAACCTCCGATCTGGGCTTGCTGATTCCCCGAAGGCACAACTTAACAGGCTGTCGCTGACTGGTTACAGGCGCGTGCCGCACAGCAAGAGGGCGATGCCCGGCGGGCTGACGGGACCGGCGCGGGACCGGCGGGACTGACGGACATGCCCGGACATGCCCGGACAGACCCAGGCGCGGCCGTCGCGGAGCCGCGGGCCGTCGCGGAACCGCGGGCCGTCGCGCGGCAGCCGCCGCTGATGGCCACGGCCGTTGCGGGCAGCGGCAGGGATCAGCGCGCAGTCGGCTCGAAGCCTGGCGGCGGACCGATCTCCGCCGCCCCGGGGCCGAGGGACTGCACGTAGCGCGGATGCACCTGCGCCCAGCGCTGACCCGGTCTGAAGCCGGGCGCCTCGCCAGCCAGCAGGCACTCGAGCAGGTCGAGGCACTCGTGCCAGCCTGCCGCGTTCCGTGCCCCCGTGCCGAGTGCCTCGAGGGTGTTGAGCAGGGTCAGGACGCAGCCGTCGCCGGCCGGCTCGACCTCCAGCCGGATGATGTCGGTACCCCAGCTGAACTCGAGCAGCCGCGGCGGCTCGCAGGCGCGAACCTCGCCGCTGAAGTCGGCGCCGAGCCCGCCGGGATCCGAGAATGTCAGCGCGGCGCCTGCCGACCGGGGCAGCGGCCCGGCGCCGGGAAGTGCTCCGGCGATGGGCCGCTGCCCCAGGGCAGGCCGGCTAGCTGACCAGGCAGCCGCTGCTCTTCCCGTTTTGCGGGAATGCCCGGGCCAGTGCGTCGGCGATCGCCTCCGAGCGGACCGCGTAACCGGCCGAGGTGTAATGAATGCCGTCCGAGATAAACCAGCCCGGCTTCGCCATGGCGGCCCAGTCGAAGACCCGCATGTTCGGGTACTTCGAGCAGGCGCGCAGCAGCGCCGCGTTCCATTTCAGCATGTTGGCCTCGGCGTAGGGGCCGCTGACCAGCAGCGACTTGAGGTTGATCCACATCACCGGCTCGCCATTGGCGACCGACATCATCCGCTGGATGCGGTAGGTGATCGAGTAGGTGGAGCCGGCCGCGATGTCGGCGGTGTCATTCGTGCCGAGGGCGAGCACCCAGCAGCCGCGGAATCCCTGGGCCACCAGGGCCCTGGCGGCGTTGTAGCCGTTGACCGTGCCCGGCAGCACCTCGACCACCGACCGGGCCCCGGTGATGTTGGTGATGACGGTCTGGACGCCGACATCCTCGTAGCGCTCGGGCAGTCGCTCCGCCGCGTCCGGCAGGTAGTCCGGTGAGACCATCCCCTCCGAGGTCGAGTCGCCGATGTGCACGACCGCCCGGCACGACGTGCGCAGCGGCCCGCCCGGCGATGCGCTCGCCCGGCCGGCTGTGCCGCCGGCCAGTACCTGATGCGGCCCGGCGTGGGTGACCGACTTTGTAACCGCGGGCAGCGCGGAGCCGGCCGCCATCGCTGCTGGGCTGCCGGACGTTCCGGCCGGGGCCTTGATGGCCCCGGTAATGCCGGCGCAGGCGACCAGCAGCACTCCGGCCGAGCCGGCCGCGGCAACCGTGGCGCCCAGCCTGACCGGCCGCAGCCGCCAGCCGGTGGCGCGGGCCCGCTTCCAGAGCGCCTCGATGGCGCCATGGCGGACGGGTTCCTCGATGAACTTCCACGACAGCGCGGCCAGCCCGATGCTGGCCGCTATCTGGAGCGCGGCTCTGGGCAGATCCTCGCCGGTGTTGGCCGGCGAGGTCAGCACGATGACCGGGTAATGCCACAGGTAGATGCCGTAGGAACGGGCGCCGATCCAGCGCAGCGGCCGCCAGCCGAGTGCCCGGCCGGTGACGCTGCCCGGTACCGCGGCAGCGGCGACCGCGGCCGCGGTGGCGAGCGAGAGCAGGACCATCCCGCCGTGGTAGGCGAACGGCGAGTACTGGCCGAGCCGCCAGATCATCAGGCCGATGACCGCCAGGCCGGCGAATCCCGCGCCGTCCAGCAGCACGCGAGGCAGCATCGCCTTGATCGCGGTATCGCGGCTCGGCCAGAGCATGGCCAGGGCAGCGCCGATCAGCAGGCCGAAGGCGCGCGTATCGGTGCCCTCGTACACTCTCGTCGGGTCCAGTCCCGGCTGGTACATCAGCATCATGGCGATCGCCGATGCGGCTGCCATCGCCAGCGTGGGCAGCGCGAGCCACCGGGCGGCGTGCGCCGTGCGCTTGCGCAGCAACAGCAGCGCGAGCAGGAGCAGCGGCGGCCAGATGACGTAGAACTGCTCCTCGACGGCCAGCGACCACAGGTGATCGAGCGGCGCGGGCGGCGCGAACCTGGCGAAATAGGATTGGTTCTGCACGATGAGATACCAGTTGCTGGAGTAAGTGGCGGCGGCCGCCAGCGCTCCGCGCAGGCTGGTGAGCCGGGCGCGGTCCGCGATCGTGACCCACGCCGTTACCACCATCAGCATCACGAAAAGGGCCGGCAGCAGCCGGCGTGCCCGCCGGATCCAGAAGTCGCCCAGGTTGATCCGGCCGTGCGCGGACCACTGCCCGAGCAGCAGGCCGGTGATGAGGTAGCCGCTCAGCGTGAAGAACACGCCCACCCCGAGCAGCCCCCCGGGCGCCCAGCCGAACTGCTCGTGATAGGCGATCACCGCGAGTACGGCCACCGCGCGCAGGCCATCGAGACCCGGCATGTAGCGCTGACCGGCTTGTATCGGCTTCGGCATGTTCCCCTCCCGCTGCGGTCCTGCGCGGACTCCGCGTCCGGCAATATCCAGGCACCGCAGGCAGAAAGGGCACTACCCGTTGTTATCTAATGACTACGCATAGTAGCTGGCAAGACATGGAATCGGCGCAGGAACGGTGCGCCCGCCATTTCGGCGGATGGGCAGGGCCCGCGGGGCAGCGGCCGGTACGCGGTCCAGCGGGGCGCAGCCGCCGGCCAGGTGGCGCGGCTGGCCTTTGCTGCCGGACCGGCCGGCCTACAGCGCGATCCGGCCGTGACTGTGACCATGCTCGGGGAATGCCCTGGCCAGTCCGTCGGCGATGGCCTCGGCCCGGGCGGCGCATCCCGCTGAGGTGTAATGAATGCCATCGGAGAGGAACCAGCCGGGCCTGGCCACTGCCGCCCAGTTGAGAATCCGCATGTTCGGGTACATCGCCAGCGCCTTAACCAGCGCGGCGTCCCAGGACTGCTGATTGGCCTCGGCCCACGGGCCGCCCGGTAGCAGCGTCCGCGTGTTCACCCACATGACCGGCTCGCCATGCGCCACGGACATCATCCGCTCGATCCTGGCCATCAGGCCGACGCCGGAACCCGCGGCCACATTCGCGGTGTCGTTGGTGCCCAGGGCAAAGACCCAGCAGCCCCGGTAGCCCGCATCCCACCAGGCGCGGGCCACGTCGTACCCGTTGACCTGGCCGGGCAGCACCTCCACGATCGAGCGGCCGCCAGACGCGTCCACGCGCAGGGTCCTGACGCCGACATCGGCGTACCGGGCTGCCAGCCGCTGCGCGGCGTCCGGCAGGTAGTCCAGGGAGATCAGGTCGACCGACGTCGAGTCGCCGATGTGCGCGACCGAGGTGCAGGACGTGCGCAGCGCCTGTCCGCGGCGCACGACCGCGGTCCGGGCCTCAGCCCCGCGCGGCTCGCGCGGCAGCCGCCGCCCGGCCGGGCTGGTCTGCGCCGGGCGGGTGCGTCCGGCGCTGGTCCGGCCGCCCGGAGTGGTCCGGGCGAGCTGGCCGGCGGAGCCGGGCCTCGCGGCAGCAGATCCAGCTGCGGCGCGGGCTGCCGGGCCAGAGCCAGGCCGCCCAGTGGTGGCTCCCGCTGCGGCGCGGGCTGCCGGGCCAGCGCCGGCCGCCGCGCCGGGGCCGCCGAAGGCGCCTGCCAGCGCGATGCCCGCCAGCGCCAGCACCAGGGCCACGGCCACGGCGACGCCGGCCACCGCAGTCAGGCGGGGCTTGCCGAGAACACGGCGCCTGTCCGGGGAAGTCGGGTGCATGCCGGCATGTCCCGTGCGCTGAAGGCGCATTGTCGGTTCCGTTCGTCGGGATAAACGTCTCTGACGCTATTGAGGCGGAGAGGCTGGCGGGCACGGCGGCATCGCGGGGCCATCGCTGTGGCAGCTGCCCCCGCAGTGGCCGGGCAGCAGCGAACTCGCCGGGCGGTGATAAGCCCTGCGCCCTTGAATCAGGATTGACGGTTCGCTAGAGATAAGAACGCAAGTTCTGGTAACAGATATTTCATCCCGTTAACTGTTATTCGCGGCCAGGTTGCTTACGGGCCCGGCTCGCGTCTCCCGGCTCGCGTCTCCCGGGTCCCGGGTCGCGGGTCGCGGATGATGAGTCGGGCGGGATCAACGGCCCGACCCGGAGCTGCTCGGGCCCGCTGGGTTACACGCGCGCTAACCGGCAGTAACAAGAACGCCGGAATCGATCGTCGCGATTCCTGCAGGGCGCTCACCGAGCCGTTCGGCGCTGCTGCCGTCGGCCCGGCGGGATACCGCGTGGCTCCGGCTCGCGTGGCCCTGGCCCGCTTATCCCCGGCCCGAGTGACCCTGGCCCGCTTTAGCCCCGGCTCACGTGCCGCCCGGTGAGCGTGCCCTCGGCTCGCGTAGCCCTCGGTTCGTGTGGCCCCGGCGCGCGTGGCCCCGGCCCGGCAACGACGTGAGAGCGTGCCCGCTGCTGAAACAGGAGCAGCAGCCACGCTCCCACGCTGCGGAGGCAGCGCCGCGCATCGCGCTACCCGCGCCGCTACCTGCTCATGCGCTGGTTGCAGCTGCCCGGCGCACGCCCAGGCCGGGGCCCGGCGCACGCCCAGGCCCGGCGCACGCCCAGGCCCGGCGCACGCCCAGGCCCGGCGCGCGCCCAGGCCCGGCGCGCACTCAGGCCGGGCGCAGGCTCAGGCCGGGCGCAGGCTCAGGCCGGGCACGCGCTCGGGGCGGGGCGCACGCCCGGGCCGGGCTGATGACCCGGCCAGGCGCGGCCGGCGACTGTGGCCCGGCCATCGGCGGCGTGGCTCATTCGACCTGGTAGAAGGTGGGCTGCTCCCATTCCTGTATCCAGCCGATCCGCTGCCCTGTCTCATGGGCCCCGAACGTCAGGTCATCGTGCGCGTACAGCTCGACATGACTGGGGCTGTAGAACGCCAGGTCACCCTTCTCCGGCGTCGAGACCCGGTGCAGCATCCGGCTGTCCAGCATCTCCGCGGTCGTGCGCGGCAGGCTGATGCCCGCGTGCTGGTATGCCTGCACGACCAGGCCCGAGCAGTCGAAGCACGAGGGCCCGGTGCCGCCCCAGCAATACCACTTGCCCCGCTGCTTGAGTGCCCACAGCATGGCAACGATGCGCGCTGGCTCCTGGCGGCGGACGGACGCATTCGCAGCCGTGAACGGCATCAGGAACAGGCACATCGTGACTGCCAGTGCTAGCGGGATAATCTTCTTCCTCATGCTGAGTTCCCCCAAAGCGGCTGGTCTCCCCGACCAAGCCGTCCCTAATCACGCAGCTGGGAAGCTTTAATAATCAATTGCCGTCGGCAGCGGGCATCCTGTTATCCAATTCGCCACTTTTCCGTCCGGAATGCTAGTTCTGCGGGCGGAATCCCTGAAGTGCCGGAACCGCGCGGGAAAGCGCGAGCTATTGCCGGGGGTTCCCGGCCGCGATGGCGCCTCGGCGCTGGTGATGCGGCCGTGTCAGCAGGGCGGAGCTGAACCGAATGTCTTCGATCCGCCACCGAGCAAGGGGCCCTTTACGCCGCCGAGCGTGGTTCCATCATCCAGCCGGTACACCACGATCCACAGGTTCGGGTCCCGCGGCGCGATGGACAGATTGGGGGCAACGATCGTCAGATCGCCTTGGCGGTCCGCCGTGCCGTCTGCCCAGTCGACCGGCGCCACGTACTCGCCCCCGCAGGTGTCCCCGAGCAGCCCGTACCGCTGTCCGGGGTCGGCATGCTGGCCGTAAACGAATAGCCAGGTCAGTGGCCCAGAGCCGGGTCGGGGGCGGACGGCCGCCACGACCATCGAGAATGATCCGCCTGACTTATCGGGAAACGTAAGGATGGCGCTCCCCGAGTAGCCGGGCAGGGCGTGCCGTGCCGCCGCGGATGAGGCAGAATGCCGGGCTGCCCGGACCGCGGCGCGAAGCTGGCCGATCGTCGTATCGCGCTGCCCGACCTGCAGCGCCAGGTATGCCAGCGCGCCCAGGCAGGCCAGCAGGCAGCCCAGCGCAGCGAGCGTGACCGGGCCGGCCCGGCCGGGCCAGGGCCAGGGCCAGGGGAGACGACGGCGCGCTCGCTCACGTGGCCCGGAGGACAGAATGTCCGGCTGCTCGTCCGCCATCCGTCACCCGCCAGCTAGCGCCCGGCGATCGGGCCCGGGTGATGGACGAGCCTGGCGCCGACGGGCCATGATGGTCCCCTCACTGCTACGGCCGCCTGGCACAAAGGCCAGGCGGATGAGCCTCCGCCAGACAGGCGCGGCAGCCCGTCCCCCAGGCGCTGCCGCCCGGTCAGATTCCGAAACGCAGACCACCCGCTGACTGTTCCCGCAGGCGCCGCGCCGCACAGCGCCGGAAGAGCCTGCGGAGCAGGCCAGCCATCCGGTGGCAGTGCACGCGGGCTCGCCAGAATGTCGCACCCCCGCGCTAGCGTGCAGTACGGAGGTGGCAGGACGCCGCCCTGAGGCTGCCGGAGGCACCTGACATGAGCACTGCCGAGCGCACCCTGACCGGAGAGTATGCCGACCTGCTGCAGACGCTGGGCAAGCACCGGGACTTCCTGCGCTACACGGTCCGGGATCTGACCGACGAGCAGGCGGCGCGACGGACGACCGCCAGCGACCTCTGCCTGGCCGGCATCATCAAGCACGTCGCCCTGGTGGAACGGAACTGGCTGAACTTCATTGAGGGCGGCGCGTCAGCGATGGCGTCGGGCCAGGGCGACGTCAGTGTCGGCGACTGGCTTGATGGCTTCCGGCCGATGCCGGGGGAGACGCTGGCCGGCCTGCTCAGGCAGTACGACGAGGTCGCCAGGCGGACCGATGAGCTGGTGGCCAGTCGGCCCGACCTGGACGCCGCCCAGCCGCTGCCTGAGGCGCCCTGGTTCGAGCCCGGTGCCTCCTGGACAGTAAGGCGCGTGCTGCTGCATATTCTTGCCGAGACCGCCCAGCACGCCGGGCACGCGGACATCATCAGGGAGTCCCTGGACGGCGGCAAGACCATGGGCTGATGATCCCGGCGGCGCAGGAAAGGCGACTGATGAGCACGGAGAGCAAGGCTTTACTGTCATCCCTGACCGATCAGCGCGAGCATGTTCTCGGCATCATCGAGGGCCTCACCGATGAGGCCCTGCGACGCCCGGTGCTGCCCTCGGGCTGGACCTGCCTGGGGCTGGTGCGCCATCTTGCCATCGACGTCGAGCGGTTCTGGTTCCGCAGCATCTTCGCCGGGCAGCAAGTCGAGCCGCGAGCCTCAGATGCAGCCGTCTGGCAAGTCGGCCCGGACGAGCCAGCAGACGCCATAGTGGGCTTGTACCGGCGGGAGATTGAGCTCGCGAATGCCATCATCGCCAGCGCCGATCCGGACGCGGAGCCAGCCAGGTGGCTCAGTCAGTGGGGTGACTGGCGGCTGCACAACCTGCGGGAGATCATGCTGCACGTGATCACCGAGACCGCATGCCACGCGGGCCACCTCGATGCCGTACGTGAGCTCATCGACGGGCGGACCTGGATGGTCCTCACGGAATGAGGCGCGCGCGGCCTGGCCGGTGAGATCGCCGGACACGCCGTCGCAGTCACCGCCGGGCGCCGGCGGGCAGCTGAGCCGCCGGGCGCCACGACGATTTGCCTGCAGCGCGGTCTCGTCGACGAGATCCTGGTGCACATCCTGCCGGTCCTGCTCGGCGGTGGCACGCCCTTCTTCACTTCTGCCGAAGCCGCGAGAATAGACCTCGAACCGATCAGCAGCGCACGGTCGGGCCTGGTCACGACCCTGCGTTTTGGCGTGCGCAAGTAGCCGGCCAGCCAGGGCGGTCAGGCCGGCCGTCCGCAGCGTGCTTCCTTTGCTGCATTTCCGCCGCTAAAGGCGACCAGGTAATGGCGATCTTGCCCGGGCGGCCTTGTTTTAACGACGCAGTGAGGGGAACCCGCAGCGCTAGCGACGGCGCCAGTGGCGCAGAACCGTCGGTGTAAATCCCGCTGCGGAGGCGCACGTGGAGTACGTAGTCACGGTCATGGTCATTGCGGTGCTGGCGCTCATCGTCCTGGGCATCCGCCACGTGCAGCAGGAAAATGCCCCGGGCCCGCGTCCCTCCCTGCGGGCAGCAAGGCTGGCCCTTCGCCAGTCACGGATCCTGGCATCGGGGGATCTCTGTGTCTGCGGGGGCACCCTGGGCGAGACGGCAGAGATCTCGCCCCAGTTCGGGACCCTGCTCGGCTGCAGCGACTGCAGCCGATGCTGGACGATGGACGGCCGCTGGATCGTCCGCCGCCGGCGGCGCCGGACCGCTGCCCGCCGAGGGCCGGGGTCGCCGAGCGATCTGCGGCGAGGCCGCCGTTTCGTCGACCGGCCCCGGTCCGGGCGAGCCGCGAGCTGACTCAGCTCCCGGCCAAGCTGGCCGACCCCGGCCGCAGGCCCCTATGCGACGGCCACGCCTCGTGGGGCGTGGCCAGCCTGATCAGCTACGCCGACGGTGATTTCGAGGGCAGAATCGGGGACTGGGCCAGTGTCCCCAACAGCACGGACGCGCTCGCAGATCGATGGGGGCACGGCGGCGACGAGCCGGGGCGAGTGGTGTGGCTCGAGATGGCCGTCAGGCCCGAGACTGACGGCGGGCGCTGATCGCCTAGGAGAGCGCGGTTGCCGGCCTAGTGTCAGAGTCCGGGCATATGGTGCGCGCATGGGCGCCTGGACCAGCGGCCAGCCTCATCCGGTACTGCCGGGCATGCCGGTCACGTGCGCGCCGGGTATCGACCGGATCCCGGCGCAGGTCTGGGCAGAGATCATCGCCGACCCGGCCACGGCGTCCCGCTACTATGCGCAGGTCTGGCGCGGGACCGGGCACTGGTGGTGGACGGGTGCGCTGGACGGCAGCGGCCATGGCAGCATCTGGGTGCACAGGCGGCAGGTGTCCGCGCATGCCCTGGGCTGGCAGCTGAGTCATGGCGTGGCCCAGCCGTTCGCGGGGGAGATGCCGGTGATCCGGCACGCCTGCGATAACGCCAGCTGCCAGCGGCCGGCCTGCCTGCTCGCGGGCACAGCGGCCGAGAACGCCGCTGACTATCAGGCCCGGCGCTGGCGGACCGGATCCCCGCTCGCCGATATTCGCGGAGCACGGGGACGAGCGGTCGCCGTCCGCGATGCCATCCTGTCCGCCGGCCGGGACGGGACCCCTGCCGAGGAAGCGATCGAGCGGGCGCTGGCTGCCGGGATCCCGGCTGGCCAGGAGCCGCTGCCTATGGAGTTCGGCTCAGGGGGACGTACCTTGTCAATAAAATTATAGGATATGACAAATCTTGTAATAACGACAGAATTACTCCTCCTGATAGAGTTCGGCTTGCCCGGAGCCGGATCAGATCAGGCTGTCCCTTCCTTCAGTGGGGCGGTTGCCGATCGGGTCTGCTGCCCTGGTGGCTGGCTGTCGCGACATGAAGGCTGGTATGAGCGGCGATGATGGAGCGTTCGGAGCCCGGCTGCGCGCGTGCCGCCGGGCAGCCCGGATGTCGCAGCAAGACCTGGCCGAGCGGTCAGGGCTGAGTGTCCGTGCCATCGGCGACCTGGAGCGCGGCCGTACCCGGTGGCCCTACCGGGACTCGCTGTACCGGCTGGCTGACGCGCTGGAGCTGCGCGACGGGGCCAGGGCGGAGTTCATCGCCGCCGCCGGCCGGCGCCTGGCCCGCGCCCCGGATGCTGAAGTGGCCGGGCCGGCTCCCGGTGAAATGCGCCGGCGCAGCGGGGGCCGCGTCGTACCGCGGCATCTCCCGGCCGCTGTGCCCGGATTTGCCGGACGGCGTGATCAGCTGGCCGCCTTGTCCCGGCTGCTGAACCAGCCTGGCGGGGCCGCGGTCGTCACGGCCATCGGCGGCACCGCGGGAGTGGGGAAGACCGCGCTGGCGGTGCAGTGGGCGCATCAGGTGGAAGCGGAGTTCCCCGACGGGCAGCTGTTCGTGAACCTGCACGGCTTCGGCCCATCGGGCACGCCGGTGACGCCCGGGGATGCGGTCCGCGTGTTCCTGGATGCCCTGCAGATCCCGGCTGACCGGCTCCCCCGGACGGAAGAGGCGCAGCTGGGCCTGTACCGCAGCCTGCTGGCAGGAAAGCGGATGCTCGTGGTGCTCGACAACGCCAGGGACGCGGCGCAGGTGCGGCCGTTACTGCCCGGCAGTCCCACCTGCCGGGTCGTGATCACCAGCCGCAGCCAGCTCACCGGCCTGGCCGCAATCGAGGCCGTCCGCCCGCTGACCCTGGATGTCCTGACCGACGCCGAGGCCCGCCAGCTGCTGCAGCAACGCCTAGGTCCCGCCAGGCTCGCCGCCGACCCGGACGCGACAACGCAGATCATCAGCTCATGCGCGCACCTGCCGTTAGCGTTGTGCATCATCGCGGCCCGCGCCGCCATGCGGTCTGATCTGTCCCTCGCGCGGATCGCCGCCGACCTCGCTGCGCGCCCGAACCTGGACGCCTTCGCTGATGGCGGCGACCCGGCCGCGGATGTCCGCGCCGTATTCTCCTGGTCCTACCGGCAGCTCGGCGACGAAACGGCCCGCGCCTTCCGGCTGGCTGGCCTGCACCTGGGCCCGGACCTGGACCGCTACGCAATCGCGGCCCTCACCGGCGTGACCGCCGACGAGGCTGATCGCTCACTCGACGTGCTGGCCCGCGCGTGCATGATCCAGCCCGCCGCGCCACTCCGGTACGGCATGCATGACCTGCTGCGAGGCTATGCCCGTGAGCTTACCGACGCTCAGGACGGCGAGCAGGAGCAGCGGGCGGCGCTGACCCGCCTGCTCGATTACTACCTGCACACCGCCGCGATCGCGATGGACATCGTGTTCCCCGCCGAGCGGCACCGTCGGCCCGCCATCCCGCCGTCGAGCGCATCGGCCCCCGCCCTCATCGGTGAGGAAGCAGCGAGGGCATGGCTGAACGCCGAACGGCCGAGCCTGGTAGCGGTGGCTCTGTACTCGGCCGTGCAGGGCTGGCCGGGCCACGCGACCCGCTTCTCGGCCACCTTGTTCCGCTACCTCGACACCGAGGGCTACTACCCGGAGGCCATCACCATCCACAGCCATGCCCGACGCGCTGCCCGCGAGATCGGCGACCGCGCGGCCGAGGCAGGCGCGCTGAACAGCCTCGGCGTCGTTGACCTCCGGCAGGGCCGTTACGCGCAGGCCACCACCCACTTCGAGCAGGCCCTGGCCTTGTACCGCGAGTGCGGTGACCGGATGGGCGAGGCACGTGCGCTTTCCAACCTCGGCTTCGTCGATTTCCTGCAGGGCAGCGGCCAGCGGGCGGCCGGTTACCTGCGGCAGGCGCTGGCCATGTTCCGCGAGATCGGCGACCGGCCTGGCGAGGCTCGCACGCTCGCCAGCCTCGGCTTCGTCGACCTGCGGCAGGGCCGCTACCAGGAGGCGGCGGCCTACCTCCGGCAGTCACTAGGCCTGTGCCGCGAGACTCGCGACTGGGGCGGTGCGGCTCGCGCGCTCGGCAATCTCGGCGAGGTCGAAATCCGGCAGGGCCGCTACCAGCAAGCCGCCGGTCACTTCCAGCAGGCACTGACCCTGTTCCGGGAGATAGGCGACCGGATCAGCGAGTCCGACGCCCTGGCCGGCCTGGGCGTCATCGACCTGCGCCAGGGCCGCTACCAGGAGGCGGCCCGGTACCTGGAGCAGGCCCTTGCGCTGTGCCGCGAGACCGGCGACCTGTCCAGCCAGGGCTGTGCGCTCAACGGCCTGGGCGAGCTGCTCCTCGCCACCGGCCGGCCGGCCGAGGCCCGCACTCAGCTGGCCGCCGCGCGCGACGTGGCAACTCAGGCCGGCGAGAAATACGAGCAGGCCCGCGCGCACGAGGGGCTGGCCGGCAGCTACCAGGCCAGCGGCAGTCCCGCCCGGGCCCGCCGCCACTGGCAGGAAGCCCTCGCCCTGTACGCGGAGCTCGGTGCCCCGGAAGCTGACCGGATCAGCGCTCGGCTCGTCGCAAGCCTGCCGCGGGGCGAGCTCTCGGCGGATCTGGCCTGAGGGCAGACATTCAGCACGCAGGGACCAGGCGGACGCACGTTGCGCGGTCCGTCAGGGCAGTCGGCGATAGCGGCCAATGGGTGCTGGCGGCCCGGCCTATGCGCTGAATGGAATTCCGCCGGCAGCGAACTAAGGCATCGGCGAGCCCGGAATTTCTGGCATCGGATTTGCCCGTCATGCGCTCCGCCCTGGCCGATGCCGTGGAGTACCGGAAGGCTCATGCCAGCGGCCGGGCCTTCGGCCAAAGACTTTCCGGGGCCGTCGGTGGGCGAGTAAGGGCCACGCGAGGCGAGCACGACGCTGCCCGGCGGGCCTGCTCAGGGCCAGCCGGGCAGCGGGCGGCCGGGCACGGGGGCTACTGGTGCGAGCGGCGCGGGCGGAACTTGATCCAGGCCAGGATGGCGATGACCACCAGCAGCCACGGGGAGAACAGGAAGTGCGCGGTGAAACTGAGGATGGTCAGGGCCACGATGGCGATGAGGGCGAGGGCGATGATCCCGGGCATATTGATCGGTCTCCGTTCACGTCGGGCTAGTTTGCGGGAAGGGTTAGCGGGAGCGGTTCTGGCGGCTGGCGATCCAGGCCGCGGCGACCGGCTGATCTTCGCCATCCTCGGGGATGAGCAGCCAGGCGGCGATGTAGAGGGCCACACCGGCACCGGTGAACAGGGCTAGCGCGGCGATGATCACGCGAACCAGCGTGACGTCCGCGTCCAGGTACCGGGCCACGCCGCCGGCCACACCGGCCAGCATCTTGTCGTCGGCAGACCGGCGCAGCTGGCGGGCTGCGGGCCGGTCGGCAATGGTGGCGGACCTTGTATCTGAAGTGCTTGCGTTCATGCTTCGAGACTGCCTCCGGTGAAGGCCCACGTCGATCGGGATCAGCCCCGGTTCGCACCCTGACCTGCATCCCCGAAGGCATCAGGATCAACCCTGACCGTGATCAGGGTTGCCCGCGCGGCGACTAGTGAGCAGGGGCAGTGACCAGCCAGATTGGCCAGCCCGGTAGCCGTAGCTGCCCCCTCGTCACTCTGGTCACAGGCCCCTAATGGCCCGGCCATAAGGGCAGGTACGCGGACTGGTACGACGAGTGGCGGAAACCGTCGGTCGAAGGCAATGCGGCCGAGGTCATCGAACTTCTCGGCCCGGACACGGGACTGTGCCTCGACCTGGGGTGCGGCACCGGGCTATCCGACGTACCGCCAAGCCGGCTGGCATGCCGAGGCGCCCTGGTGGGGCGTCCAGGTCCGCAAGCGCGCCGGGAGGCGTCACCATCCGCTCGCCGAGATCCTCAATGGTTTCGCAGCCGCCGGACTGGTTATCGAGCGCGTGGCCGAATCCGGTCCCCGGCCGGTCCCGATTACCCTCGCCATCCGCGCCTGCAAGCCTTCGTGACGGTAAATCCCGTTGTGCCGCGCCGTGCTCGCCCGCCAGGCTATGGCCCATGCTTGACCCGGAGTTCGTACTGGACGCCGCCGCCCGCGAGCGGCTGCTCGACCGGTTCGGGCCGGACGCGGAACCGTGGTGCGACGGCTTGGCCGGACTGGTCGCCGCGTACTGCCAGCGCTGGGGCCTGGAACTGGACGAGCCGCTGTCCGGCGGCACGTCGCGTGTCTTTCTCGGTCGCCAGGATGGCGCCAGGCCGGTGGTGCTCAAGCTGACGCCCGACCGGTCAATCGCCGAGTCGGAGGCGATCGCGCTGCGGGCGTGGGCGCGAACGCCGCACGCGGTGGACCTGCTCGAATCCGATCCGGAAGCCGGCGCGCTCCTCCTGGACAGGGTGACGCCAGGGACGAAGGTCGCCGCGTGGCCTGGGCTCCCGCCGTTCGACGACTTCGCCGAGCTGCTCGCCGGGCTCCGGAATGTTGACGGGCAGGACGTCGCGACGCTGCGTTCAAGCGCGGAAGGCGTGGAGTTCATCTACGGCCTCATCGCCCGGCGGGCGCGCGATCCTTATGTAAGCAGGTTCGTGTCGCCGGACATGGTGGCGCGCGGCCACGCGCTAGCGCGCGAGCTGACCGCCAGCACCGGCGACTACGGGCTCGTGCACGGAGATCTGCACCTGTTCAACATCCTCGACGGCGGCCCGGCCCGTGGGCTGGTCGCGATCGACCCCCGATCGTCCTACGGGGACCGAACATGGGACGCGATCGACATAGCCCTGGCCCGCGTCACCAGCGCGGGCGAGCTAGACGACCGGATCAGCCGCATCACCGCTCTCGTCCCTGGCCTGAACGCGGGCCGTCTCCGCCAGTGGTGTCAGGCGACCGCCGTGATCAGCGTCGTCCAGCGCCTGTTCCGCTACCGGCATGACGGCGCAGTCCCCGACAAGCTCCTGCTCGACCTCGCCGCGAGCGCTTACAAGAGGTTAAGAGGTTAAAAGGCCCTGGTCTTCGGACATGCTGCGCCGCTCGCCTGATCGGGATGTTCGGGATGATCGTCGCGTTCATCGTAGTCATGAGCGTTCCTCCTGACTGCCCATGCCTCGGCTGGCCCCCCGTTGACGCTGCCCCAGAGGCTGCTAAAGTCGAACATAAACAGTAAGAACTATCAATCCTTCGTACATAAACGAACAGAGTGCGTTCAGGAGCGAACAGGTAGGAGAGGGGCTTGCTGGCAGTCGAGCGGCGGATCAAAATGCTGGAGCGGCTCGCCGCGGACCAGGCGGTGGAGGTCAGCGGCCTGGCCCGTGAGTTCGGTGTCTCCGAGATGACCATCCGCCGCGATCTGCGGCGTCTTGACCGCGACGGTTTCGTCCGCCGCACCTACGGGGGCGCGACCACCCGGGTCATTCGCGCTGCCGGTGCCTTCGAGGTGACGCAGAGCGCTCGCATGCTGCATCACGCACAGGAGAAGCGGCGGATCGCGCTGCGGGCCGCCGAGCTGACCGTTGGCGCCCGGGTCATCTTCGTGGGCGTCGGTTCGACGGTCGAGCAGTTCGCGCAGCTGGCTGCGCCGCGCGATGGCCTGCTCGTGATCACGCCGTCCCTGGTGGTGGCCAGCGTGCTGGGCACCCGGCGGGTCCAGGTGATCATGGCCGGCGGGATAGTACGCCAGGACGAGCTCAGCTGCGTCGGGCCCGCGGCCGTGGAATGCGTGCAGCGTTACAACACTGACATCGCGATCATCGGGGCTGCCGGAATCTCGGCCCGCCGCGGTGTTACCGATCTCGACGACGGCGAGGCCGGGGTCATCCGCGCGGCGCTGGAGCGGACAGAGCGGATAGTCGTCCTGGCCGATGGCTCGAAGTTCGGCGACGTGGCGCTCAGCACGGTCGTGCCGATCAAGCGAGTGTCGGCGATCGTCTCCGATGCCAGTGCCGATCCCGTCGAGGTGGACAGTATCGAGCGCGAGGGCGTGGAGGTGATCATGGCAGAGCCAGACTCCGCTGCGCAGCAGCAGCACGGCTCCGTCGGGGACCGCGACGAGCCGACCCAGGCGGCAGGATGACAACCCTCATCGGCGCCGAGTCGGTCGCGCTGATGGCGAACATCACCCCCGAATTCGCGAGCTCATTAGGGCACCGCTCAATCGGGGAACGCGCGCACAGCGCAGCCTTCCTCGGTGCTGACGCGATCCTGATCAGCGGGCCGATCACCGGCGCCCCGACCGATACGGCCCAGCTGCGCGAGGCGAAGCACGCGATCCCGCGCACCCCCGTGCTGGCCAATACCGGCGTGACAGCGGACACCGTCCAGGAGATCCTTGCTGTCGCGGACGGGGCGGTCGTCGGTACCACGCTCAAGCGCGATGCCATCACCTGGAATCCGGTGGATCCGGCCCGCGTAGCGGCCTTCATGGCAGCGGCCGCGCATGCCCGCGAGAGCAAGGTGGGCGCATAATGGCCAGGAACACGCTCCTCTACTTCGTCAGCGATCTGCACGGGTCCAGCCTCTGCTTCCGTAAGTTCGTCAACTCCACCCAGGTCTACAAGCCCACGGTCCTGATCCTCGGCGGGGACGTCGCGGGCAAGGCCATCCAGTCGATCGTGCGCGGGCCGGGCGGACGCTGGCTCTGCACCTTCGTGGGCACTCGGTACGAGCTGACCGAGGGCTCAGAGCTGACCGATCTGGAGCGACTGATCGCCGACCACGGCTACTACCCTTACCGGGCCGAGCCCGGCGAGCTGGAATCCATGGAGGCGGACGGCACGCTGGATCAGCTGTTCCTGCGCCTGATGCGGGAACGGCTCGCGGAGTGGATGGACATCGCCGACACCCGGCTGCGGCCCAGGGGCGTGCCGCTGTACCTGATGCTCGGCAACGACGATCCGGTGGAACTCGGAGAGATGCTCGACCAGGCGCCGTGGGGCGTCCACGCCGAGGGCAAGGTCGTGATGCTCGACGACGAGCACGAGATGATCAGCTGGGGCTACTCCAATCCCACGCCGTGGCATACCTACCGCGAGGAGGACGAGCAGCATCTCGCCGCCGCGTATGCGGCCATGGCTGACAAGCTCCAGCGGCCCGAGCGGGCCGTGTTCAACCTGCACCCGCCGCCGTACGGCACGCAGCTAGACGAGGCACCCGCGCTGGATGAGAACCTGCGTGTCCAGGCAGTGCTCGGGCAAGTGCAGTATGCGGCGGTCGGCAGCAGGCGGTGCGGGAGATCGAGCTGGACCGCCAGCCCCTGGTGGGCCTGCACGGCCACATCCATGAGGCGTCCGGCATCCGCAGGCTGGGCAAGCGGCGAACGCTGATCGTCAACCCTGGCAGCGACTACTCGACAGGAGCGCTGAACGGCGCGCTGGTCAGCCTCAGCAAAGACCGCGCTGACGCCCAGCTGGTTCGCGGATAGCCGGGCGATCGCCATGAGCGCCCAGTCCAGCTCCGGGGCTACGTCCGTTACCGGTCGCACGGGCGCGGAGGCACTGATCGCCATCGACGTCGGCACCTCAGGTGCTTGCGCCTGCGCGTTTGCTGCCTGCGGCGATGCGCTGCAGCAGGTTCGCCGTTCGCGCTCGGGCTGACCGGCAATGCCACGACCGACTGGTCGATGGCGGCAGCGACCGCCTTGCTGGACCTGCGGGCACGCCATTGGGCGCGCGACCTGCTGGCCGCGCTTGAGGTGGTCGCGATCTGGCGACAGCGGCAGGCACATCAGGGCGGCGAGCCGGACCAGCTGACCGACGCCGACATCACCGGTCGCATCACCGACCTCGTCATCGCCCACGTCAGGGCCCAGGGCGAGCCGATGGCCGGGGTTCCGGCGGCGATCCGGATCTTCCACAGGCACGAACTGGGCCTCGCCATCGCATCGTCCTCGCCGATCCTGCTCATCGACGCCGTCTGCCGCCGGCTGGGGCTGGATGACATCAAGGTACGCTGCTCCGCGTTGGACGAAGCCAACGGCAAGCCGGCTCCCGACGTCTACCTCACTGCTGCTCGCAGGCTGGGCGAAAGCCCGACCAGATGCCTGGCGATCGAGGACTCACCGAACGGTGTGCTGGCAGCGAAGGCGGCCGGAATGCGCTGCCTGGCTGTCCCCGACCCGCTGCTCGCCGCTGACCGGCGCTACCGCGAGGCCGACATGGTCCTCTCCTCGCTCGAGTACCTCGACGAGAAAGCCCTCCAAGACCTGGGAGTCTGGGCTTGCCAGGCCGGAGCTGGCCACTGACGCCCGAGCACCCTGCTGCCCGCCAGGCCATCTGCCTCGGGTTGCGACATGTGCTGTCCTATGATGCGATGACGGCGCGAAAGGGATGCTGATATTTCTATTTATACTCACCTTCACTAATATCGGGATCCTGATCCTACTCGGGGCGGTGATGCGCGAGTCACGGCATCAGAAGCGCTCCGGCGGGCAGCTACCGCCG